>R06__coassemble_70_pt1 | contig 41283 bp, 32 predicted proteins | sample R06__metabat2_high_PE_044 | metagenome-assembled genome bin R06
TTCTGGTGCTTATTTGCATAAGCTATATTTCATTGTTCAATTTTCAAGGTACATCGCCGCCTCATCGGCGACAGCTTGATTAATATACCACCCTCAAACACCGCTGTCAAGCATTTTTTTAACTTTTTTTATTTATTTTTTTCCAAAATTTTAGGCCCCTAAATCTTGTACTTTAGAGGCCTTTTCTTTCTATATGTGGTAGATGTTGTCTGATGCTTATTGAATCGTTATTTGACCAATGCTTTTAAATCAGGCGTTGTAAACCCATCTGCATATTTTATTTGCATCTTATCTTTATATTCCATTAAAGATTCCGAAAGATTTGTCTGGGCCATTGTCTTTTTTGCAGTTGCGCTTTGATCAAACAGAATTGCATTGGGATCTAATGGGACTCCCATCATCACATGATAGCCATAATCTGTTTCTACAATTCGGACTTCGTATTCTTCGAGTTCTCTGGCAGCTTTTGTAAATTCTTCTACCATCGATCCTTCTCTGAATGTATACTCAATATTACTGTCCTCATTATATTTCTGACCAAGTTCTATAAATTTTGCTTTACGTTCTTCGTTATCTTCTATTGCATTTAGCTCAGCTAATATGCTCTCAGCCAGTGCTTTCTTTTCTGAAAGTGCAGCCTCATCGAGTTCTTCATAGGTTGTCATATCGCGGTTGCTCAGAAGAATATGCATAGCATGCATATATCCGTTTTCCTCTTGATATTTTACAGAGTCCTCATCTGATATTTTTTCGCCGTCAGCCCCATAGATGTCATCAAGCATTTGTGTTACATATGCATCTAGATACATATCTCTTTTTGCTACTGATTCCGGCACTCCATAATTTTCCTTAAGCTCGGCATAGAGTTCTTCTTCTGTATTAACTCCATACCCTGCAGCATATTGTTCAATCAGGCTTTCAACTTCTTCTTTTGTTTCATCTGACATTTCTATTTTATTGTCTTTTCCGTATGCTTCTGTTCCTATAAAATATTTAAGGTAATTTTCTGCGCAGTATTTGGGATAGTCCGCATATGTTATTTCTTCATCACCATCTTCCATAAGAACTTCATCAAACGGAATTTCTGATCCCATATAATATTCAAGTTCCTCTGCAGCATCCTTGTAATAATATAAGTATTCTTCCCAGCTAACTTCATAATCTCCGATTGTCATCACAATGTCATCGTCATTGTAAAGTTTTGAAAGAGCTTCATAGTCGAATACATTTTCATTTTCATTTTCATTCTCATCTTCTATTTCTATAATCTCATACTCCGATGTCTCGTCTAATATGGACTGTATATTCTCCATTCTGCTGCTGATATCAAGGAACAATATTGCTAAAATCAATATTATAATAGTAAGAATAAAATGCAGTTTAACTCTTCCGTTTGGAATCTTTTTCTGCTTTATCTCGTTCTCTTCAACTTGTTTTTCGTTTATATTTATTGTTTCCTCTGCCATTATTAGTTGTCCTCCATTAGTTTTTAACATATTGTGCTGTTCGCTCATGGTTTTACAATAAATTAATAAATCCAATTTATTATTCTATCATATTTTTTGTTTTAAAACTATGCTATAATTCCATTTATGAAAAAAATCTATATATTTTTATTGTTGATATCTACTTTGTTGTTTTGTGGCTGTTCTCAAAAAGAAACTGTTTCTTACCAGTCTACAGCTTCAACATCAATTCCATCGCCTACGCCAATTTCTCAATCTGTTGAAGTTCAAGATTCTTCCCCTGAGCCCACTCTTGCTCCAACCCCGATACCAACTGTTGCTGTATCGCCGGAGCCTACTGAAGAAATCCCCGTTTCTGACGAGCCTCTTTCTGAAACCTTATTTACCGGTGCTAAATATCTTTATGTAACTCCAATTTGTGACAATCCGACCGATGCTCAGCGCAACGCATTTATTGATAAAGCTGAAAGTCTTGTGCAGTCGCAAGCAACTCTGAATGACGATTATGAAAGTCTTAAGGCTGCCTTTGAAAGTCTTATTTATGATGTTAATCCTGGAGCTCTCTTTCTTCAAGAGTGCGCACTTTCTTCCTGGTTGGTATCAACTGAAACTCTTATTTCTACTGTTAATTTTGATTCTCAATACTCTTATCTTATAAACGATAATAGATTTATTGAGACCCCTCTTCGGAATTTCGATGCAGAAAAAGGTGACCTTATTTTCTGGAAAAACTCTGACGGGACTGTGGCTAACGCAGGTATTATATCAGATGTTACTGACGACTATATCAATGTTATTCTAAGCGGATGGGATAATGTCGTTGTATCGGGTCAAATGAACGAAAATGTTTTATCTCAAAAGTGTCTTGAAAACGGCACTATTGTTCATCTCATTTATCCCAGCATGGAATATGTTTGCTTTTCTTACTGCCAGAGTGATCTTGGATACTCAGCAAGTGCTGCTTGCGGTGTTATCGCCAATATTTATCATGAGTCAAAATTTGACACTGATATCGGTCATGGTATGTATGGTCTTTGCCAATGGTCTAATGACCGTCTCGATAATCTCAAGTCATATTGTAAGACATATGGTCTTGACAGCTCCTCTTTGTACGGTCAACTCAGGTTTATGAAATATGAACTCTCCACAGATAAGTTCAAAGAGCTTGACAATATTATGCTTTCTTATGGAGACAGTGAAACTGAAGCCGGGATGGCCGGACGTCAATGGTGCTGGAAGTTTGAGCAACCCGCCGATACCGATACTATCGGTCAAATTCGCGGTAAATTTGCTGTAGATTATTATCATCTGTATGTGGAATAGAAAATAAAGAGCAGACGGTTTTTCCGTCTGCTCTTTTTTAGGATATTGAGCGGGAATCCTCGATAATTCAATTGCCGAGTACTTCACGCATGCCCTTCCGCCCAAGTTTTGACAAAACTTCTTGCTTCATCTATAACATGTGCTTTATTTTTGATTTTAATCTTTATTACTGCCTTATTGTCATTTTCGTCTTTTACAGTAAAATTCAAATTTCCCTGTTTCTGAGATATATCGCTTATACCCACTTTACCTGCTTCTCCTCTGAGAAGTGCCACCTGTACAAGTGAATACACCGCAGGAGGCGGGTCTCCGAATCTGTCTATAAGCTCATCCATCAGGTCTTCAGCTTCTTCGTCTGTCCTGACCATTGCAATTTCTCTGTAAATATCCATCCTTACTTCAGAAGATGATATATATCTTTCCGGGATACTTGCCGAAACTGCAAGATCTGCAGAACAGTCAGCCTTTATTGGAACTTCAATTCCACGTGCCTCAAGTACCGCTTCATTTAACAGCTTCATATACATATCATATCCAACATCACTCATATGCCCGCTCTGCTCTGCACCTAGAAGGTTTCCTGCTCCCCTTATTTCAAGGTCGCGCAGTGCTATTTTCATTCCTGAATTAAATTCTGCAAAATCCCTTATAGCATTTAATCTTTTCTCGGCATCTTCTGTCAGTACTTTATCTCTTCTAAAAGTCAGGTACGCAGAAGCTTTTCTTGACGATCTTCCCACACGTCCCCTGATCTGATGTAGCTGAGCAAGTCCGAGTCTGTCGGCATCTTCAATTATGAGAGTATTGACATTAGGTATATCAATACCCGTTTCTATTATTGTTGTACAAACTAAGACTTGTATATCTCCGCTGATAACCCTGTCCATTATATCTGCCAGAGCCCCTTTTTCCATCTGGCCATGTCCTATTGCAATTGAGACATCTCCTAAAATATTCTGAAGTTTATTAGCCGTACGCTCAATATCATCTATTCTGTTATGAAGGTAATATACCTGACCCCCTCTTCCAAGTTCACGCCTTATAGCATCAGCAATTATATCCCAGTCGTGCTCCATAACGAATGTCTGCACGGGCAACCTGTCTTCAGGAGGTTCCTCAATTACAGACATATCTCGTATACCGCTCATTGCCATATTCATTGTTCTCGGAATCGGCGTTGCGGACAATGTCAGTACATCTACTCCTTTTGACATTTCCTTTATATGTTCTTTGTGAGTAACCCCGAATCGCTGCTCTTCATCGACAACAAGAAGACCTAAATTTTTGAATTTTACATCTTTGGACAAAATTCTGTGAGTACCTATCAGAAGGTCACATTTTCCGTTTTCTATATCTTTAAGCGTTTGCGCGCTTGATGATGAAAATCTGCTCAACTGCTCAATTGTCACAGGAAATCCAAAAAATCTCTGAAGTGCTGTCTGATAATGTTGCTGTGCTAGGACAGTTGTCGGTGCAAGTATTGCTGCTTGTTTACCGTCGAGTATGCATTTCATTACTGCTCGGAGTGCAACTTCTGTTTTTCCGAAACCGACATCTCCGCAAAGCAGTCTGTCCATGGGCACGGATGACTCCATGTCTCTTTTTATTTCGGCAGTACATCTAAGCTGGTCATCAGTCTCTGTATAGTCAAAATTTTCTTCAAACTCCCTTTGCCATTCACTGTCAGGTGAGAATGCATACCCTTTCGTCTTCAGTCTTGTTGCATACAACTTTATAAGGCGCTCTGCCATTTCTTTTGCGGCACCTTTGGCTCTCGATCTTCTGTTTTGCCATTCGACGCCACCCATTTTTGACAACTTAACCCTGTTGGTATCATCAGTGCCATTGTATTTTGATACCATGTCCAACTGGGTTGCAGGAACATAAAGTACATCTGATCCTGCATATTGTATTTTTATATAGTCCTTGTCGTAGCCGTCTACCTGCATTCTGACAATTCCGGTAAATCTCCCTATACCGTGATTTTCATGTACTATCAAGTCTCCAGGAGCTAAATCAGAATATGTCTCTATTTTTTTCCTGTCTGATGGGAGTTTTCTTCTGCTTTTTATTTTTTCTTTTCTGCGTACAAGCTGCGAATCTGTAAGTATAGCAAGTTTTATCGTCGGGTATTCAATGCCGGCAGATATAGACCCTACTTCTATGTCACAATTTATATCTCGCTCCGTGAGATAATTTCTAAGTACACCCTGCCTTCTTTCATCACCTGCAAGTATTACTACCTTGTAGCCGGATGAAATTAGAGCTTTCGTATCCTCAAATGCAGTCTGCAAATTCCCTGCGTATGACGGCAGTTGTTTTGACGGAATTGAAAGGAGTGCTTTAGGAGCAATCTTATTTCCGCCAACTGTAAATGCATCAGCCATATATAATGGAAAGTCTTGCAGCCTTTCTATATAATCGGTTGCATACAGACCTTTATCTATAGTCTTTATAAAATCGCCGGCTCTGTCAAAACACTTGTTAGGTTGGTCGATAAATACTATCGCATCTTCTGGAATATAATCTAATCCTGATGCAAATTTTTCGGATAGTTCCTCACTTGCAGGCAGCACAAGGCACTCGTCCAAATAGTCAGTTCTTCTTTGACTTGTCAGGTCGAATGATGCCATTGTATCAATGTCATCGCCCCAGTATTCAATACGGATTGGGTCATCACAGGCTGGCGAATAAAAGTCAATTATTCCTCCTCTTTGCGCAAACTGTCCCTTCCCTTCTATCTGATATGCTCTTGAATAGCCACAGCGAATAAGTGCATCCATTACATCTTCAGGAGGGTACGTGCCATGAGCTTCTATTGTAAATGCTTTTTTTTGCAATTCTTCTTTGGGTACAGTTCTTTCTATAAGTCCTTGAATTGATGATACTGTAATTTTGCATTTATTTTCCGCGAGTTTGTAGAGAGTTTCTATTCTTTTTTGCTCATCTGAATGTGAGGCAGCTTCCATATGCTTTATCTCAAACTGTCTCATGTTTAAAATATTAACTTCTTCTCCAGTCATGGAATGTATGTCCGCCGCAAAATTCTCCGCCGTATTATCATCTGGACATACAATAAACATTTTATCTTCATTCAAATCAAATAGCGCTGATGCAAGATTTGCTCTGTGAACTGCACTTAATCCTGAAATAAGCGCGGGAAGCCTTCCACTCTCCCTGAGGTATGGGAGGGTGGATGCTTCCTTACAGTTAAGTATTTCTTTAAATAATTTATTCAATTTTCTCTTTTTCGGGACCCTTCACGCCCATCTTTGCAGTTAATATCAAGTCCGGGCTGTATTTTATTAATTTATGCTGTATCGTTTTTCTTTAACAGAAAATCTTGTTTTAATTGGGGATTTTCCCCTCAGATGCAAGTTTTGAGTTCTTATATCGGTTGTCAAAAGTAACGTCCTTTATTATCCACTCCGGTGAATTATAATTTTTTGCTTTTTCTTCGTCTTCAAACTCTATTTCCATAAGGCAAAGGCCGTTTAACTTACCTTCAAATATATCTATCTCCTGCAATAGCCCATCTTCGGTCTTTTTAAGATATCTTCTCTTAGAAATAGTATATCCTTTCGATTGCTCTTTTAATGACTCGAACTCTTCCTTTGAAAGAGGCGCTTCATATTCATTATGAGATATACTCTCTTCATTGGAGCATCTTGTTTTTACAGTAAGAATGTACTTTTCACCATCATTAATTTTTCTGACACGAATAGTCGGGTGAAAAGAAACATATGACTGCTCAATATGATATGACGGCAGCAGATTTAAGTCGTAGGGAATATCATTAATATCTATCAGCCATTTTCTTTCTATTTCAAGCACTATATTACTCCTAATGGGATAAGGATTATCATTAATGCTGCATCAATTGCCCAGAGTATGCCGCAAAATTTTTTCTGAACCTTCCTCGGCTTATCGTAAATAAGATATGCTGCAAGGAAAAATGGGATATATGTCGTTACAAACACCGGAATAAATCCCCACCATTTATATACCCAAATAAATGCCGGTGTAGATGCAAGGAAAATTTCAAATAAAGCAAAGCCTAATGCAGAGCCTATAGCAAATACAATTCTGTTATTTATTCCTAGGATCTTTTTGTTTTTATCCTCCGGAAGGAGTTCTGCAGTAAATCCTGCAATTGAGAACATCATCGAAAGTTCCCAGCACACACCAACAAGAATTATGAAGCTTGTACTTTCAGGTGATACATGCCAGAGTGCATATCCAGAGAAATGACAAATCACAGCATTTGCAATCTCATACAACCAGTGAACACCATAAAGTGCCAGTGCTGCAAATACTGCGTTGTAACGTTTTTGCTTTATAGCAGGTACATAAACTCCACACACTACAAGTGCCAGTATTGCTATAAAAGTCCAGTTAAAATTTGCCGTAGACCTTACTGCGGCTTTTGCCGCCTCTGCTGCAGCTTTTGCTGCCGCGGACCCGTCACCCCATATCATATCAGGCACCTCCAGAATTTTTCTTATTAAACAAATTTTATGTAATTATTTTTCCTTGCAATCGGTACAGGTTTTTCACAATCAGCATATCCGAGTATGCAGTTGCCTACTCCGACATATTTTTCATCAATTCCCCACTTTTTCATAAGTTCTTTGCCCTGTTCAAGTTCAAAGGTCTCTTTTGCCCTGTTAATCCAGCATGAACCTACTCCCGCAGCTTCTGCCGCATTCATCATATTTCCCAGTACAAGACTTGCATCTTGTACACAGTTCTTTACTGTGCTGTCTCCGAAAACTACAACTACTGTCGGAGCATTATAAAACGGGTCTATATCTTTTCCCCAAACCTGAGCATTAAGTTTTGACATAAGTGCAATATCTTCTTTGTTCTGTACGCAAACTATCATCGGACTCTGTGTACCCATTGCCGTCGGAGCAAATGTTGCTGCCTCAAGAATTTTATCAAGATCTTCTTTAGATATCTGAGTATCTTTATATTTTCTTATGCTTCTTCTTCCTAAAAGACAATCAAACGCTTCCATCTTTTTACCCTCCATTAATTCATGAATTTTTTGATATCAACATTTTCGCCTGGAATATATCTTGTATATATGTCTGTTATTATTCTGTGCGCAATATCCGAAATCTCCGCTGTTCCGTTTATCGACTTACACATAAGGATTACCGGTGCTCCGCCTATTCTGTAGTCAGAGTCTACATTTACAAATCCAAATCTTTCAAAGAAGTGCCTAAGTTTGTTTATCTGAAGCTCATCGTTTTCTTCAAAAACAGGAATTTCGACTATAATTCCGTTTTTATCCTTATATTCCGGAATAAGCAGTCTCATTATGTCCTTTCCTACTCCTTTTTCTCTGTACCATGGGAATACTCCCATATATTTGAGAATAACATAGTTATAGACATTTTTTGAAAGTACAAATGCGTATCCGACATCTATCCTGCTCTCATCTTCATATGCCACCCATAAGTCTGCGGAATTTTCAATAATTCCTTTAAGCATTACAAGTTTACCAAGCAGTTCCTTTGAGTCGAAATCTACCTCCATCATAGTGTAATATTTTTTTAAATCTGTCCATTTACCTCTTCTTAATTTTATCATAACTTTCCTCCGTTCTGAGCTGCCCATAGTTTTGCATAACGTCCGTTTTTCTGCAAAAGTTCCTCATGGCTTCCGCTCTCAACAATATTCTCTCCCTCAACAACAGCTATAACATCTGCATTTCTTATCGTGGATAATCTGTGTGCAATTATAAGAGATGTCCTGCCACTGCTCAGTTTATCCAGTGAAGATTGGATTTTTGCTTCAGTTACGGAATCCAGTGCCGAAGTTGCTTCGTCAAGAATAATAATCTTTGGATTTTTTAGGAATACTCTGGCTATAGATATGCGCTGCTTCTGACCTCCTGAAAGCATAACCCCTCTTTCTCCTATATAGGAGTCATATCCATCAGGAAATTCAATTATCTCATCGTGTATTTCAGCCATTCTTGCCGCTTCTTCTATTTCCTCATCGCTGGCATCCGGTTTTCCATATCGGATGTTGTCTTTTATAGTGCCAGCGAACATAAATACGTCCTGCTCTATAAGTCCGATGTTTTTTCTCAGACTCATCTGTGTCAATTCACGTACATCATACCCGTCAACAGACACAGATCCGGACTTTACATCATAGAATCTCGGCAAAAGACGACATATTGTAGTTTTTCCGCCTCCAGAAGGTCCGACAAGTGCAAATGTCTGCCCGGGATTTATTTCAAAATTTATATTTTCAAGTATTGGTATACCGTTATCATATGAAAAGTGCACATCCTCGTATCTGATATGACCTTGCACCTGCGTGAGCTCTTTCGCATTCGGAGCATCCTTTATAGCTGGCTCAGTTCTCATTATTTCAAGAAATCTTTCAAATCCAGCAGTTCCTGCCATATATTGCTCGGCAAACATCGCAAGCTTTCTTAGCGGAGATATGAATGTGGAAACATAGAGGGAGAATGTCACAAGCGTAACATAGTCAAATTTCCCCTTCATTATCAGAATACCACCGACAAAAATCACCATTACCGGCATTATTCCTGTTGTAAATTCCATTCCGGACTGGAAAAGTCCCATACTTTTGTAATATTCAATTTTTGCGCCTCTGAACTTAGCATTTGACTTTTCAAACTTTTCTCTTTCAAGCTCTTCATTTGCAAATGCTCTCGATGTACGTATGCCGGATATGCTTGACTCGATTGCTGCTGTGATTTCTCCTGTTGTTCTTTTGACTTCTATATTTGTTTTTTTCATTCTGACTCTTTGAGAGAGAGTAAACCACAGACAAAGAGGCATAATAAGAGCTATCACAAGCGCAAGTCGCCACTCTATCGTAAACATAAGAGCAATTGAGCCAAGTATTGTCAAAGTGCATATTAAAATATTTTCGGGTCCATGATGGGCAAGTTCCGTTACATCGAACAGATCCGATGTTATCCTGCTTAAGAGCACGCCAGTTCTGTTTTTGTCGTAAAACGAGCATGATAGCTCCTGCATATGAGAGAAAATGTCTTTTCTCATATCAGATTCTGTCAGGACTCCGAATCTGTGTCCGACTACTGTCATTATATAGTATAAAACTGCTTTCAGAACATACGCCACCGCTATAATTGCCATTACAGTAAAGAAAGTTGTGTACATATCATTCGGCAAAAGCTTGTTCATCGCTGTCTTTGAAACATAAGGAAACACCAGGTCCACTATAGATGCCAAAACAGCACAGAGTATGTCGATAACAAACAGTCTTCTGTGCTGAGAAATATATTTTATAAAAATTTTAAGTGGTTTCTGATTATAATCCATATTTATCCCGTTCTGCCGTAGCTAGTTTGTCGCATCTGTTATTATATTTATTTTCTGCATGACCTTTAACCCAGATATATTCCATTTCATGTTGAGATATAAGCTCTAGCAGTATCTCCCAGAGATCAGGGTTCATTGCAGGTTTTTTATCTGATTTTATCCAATTCTTTTTTTTCCAAGATTCTGCCCAGCCTTTTGACAGTGCGTCAATCACATATTTAGAGTCACTGTAAAGATCAACAATACACGGTTCCTTTAAACATTTAATTGCTTCAATAACTGCTGTAAGTTCCATTCGGTTATTGGTTGTCTCGCGCTCTCCTCCGGATATAACCTTCTCTTTTTCGTTGTACCGCAGTATGGCACCCCAGCCTCCGGGGCCGGGGTTACCGCTACATGCGCCATCCGTATAGATAATTACTTTTTTCTTTTCAGACATTTTCTGTATCGTTGTCCTTTTCCGTTTCCTCGATGTCTGTTTCTATATCCGATATTTCGATTTCTTCGTCTTCGTTATCTTCCCTGCTTGTCTTTTCTATGCATATAATCTTCGAACCTTCAGCAACTTTCATAATTCTGACACCTTGTGTCGCTCTGCCTTTTTCGTTAATGTTTGATACCCTTACTCTGATTATCGTTCCATCATCGGTTATTACAAGTAAATCGTCATCTTCATTAACAAATTTTATAGCCGCAATCTTTCCTGTCTTTTCTGTTACTTTATAGTTCTTGACACCAAGGCCTCCACGATTGTGTACAGAATATTCTGAAAGATCTGTTCTCTTTCCGTATCCTTTTTCCGTAACTGTAAGAACTGCCGACCCTTCATGTGAAGCTCCTGCGCCTATTACTTCATCTCCGTCTTTTAGCTTTATACCTCTTACACCGACAGCAGTTCTACCCATTGCCCTAACATTGTTTTCATTAAATGACGACGCATTGCCGTTGCGTGTAGCTATCATAATAGTCTCATCACCGCTTGTCTGCAGTACGGATATAAGTTCATCTCCCTCTTCAAGGGTAATTGCACGGATTCCACTGGTGCGTATATTTTTAAGAGCAGACTGTTCAAGTCTCTTGACTGTTCCGTTTTTCGTAACAAACACAAGATAGCTCTCCTCGCTTATACCACGCCCTGCTATCATTGCACTTACTCTCTCGGGATTATCACCATTTTCGATAGGTAGTATATTGACTATATTTGTTCCTTTTGCAGTTCTTGCTGCAGAAGGAATCGTATAGCCTTTTTTAACATATACTCTTCCTGAATTCATGAAAAAGAGAATATTATCATGAGTTGATGCGGTAAATACCGTCTCAACGTAATCCTCTTCTTTTGTTGTCATAGCGCGGATTCCTCTTCCACCTCTTCCCTGGGCTTTATATTCGCTGACATTCAGTCTCTTTATATAGCCACCGTGTGTAAGTGTAAATACGCACTGTTCTTCCTGAATAAGATCCTCGTCTTCTAAATCTTCCTCGACATCCTGTATTTCGGTAACTCTTTCATCACCGAACTTGTCTCTTATTGCAGCAAGTTCTGTTTTGAGCACTTCTTTAATTTTTTCTGGATTTCCAAGCAGATCTTTATAATACTCTATTTTAGACTGCAGCTCCTTATACTCATTTTCAAGTTTTTCTCTGTTAAGACCCTGAAGCTGAATAAGTCTCATATCACAAATTGCCTGAGCCTGAATCTCATCAAGTCCAAACCTTGTCATAAGATTCTCTCTTGCGTTGTCATATGATGAACGGATTATCCTAATAACCTCGTCTATATTATCCTGAGCAATAAGCAGTCCTTCCAGAAGATGGGCACGTTCTTCCGCTTTTTTAAGATCATACTTTGTTCTTCTTACTATAAGATCTTCCTGGAAGTTGAGATACTCGTCAAGAATATGTCTGAGCGAGAGTATTTTTGGCTGTGACTGATTATTTACAAGTGCCAGCATATTTATTGAGAAAGAGGACTGCAGTGCAGTCTGTGAATAGAGCCTGTTGAGAACAACCTGTGGATTTGCATCTCTTTTTAGCTCTACTACTATTCTCATACCATTACGGTCTGTTTCATCTCTGAGATCGGATATGCCTTCTATTCTCTTTTCATGGACATATTCGGCAATTGTTTTTATAAGCTGACGTTTATTTACCTGATATGGCAGCTCAGTAACTATTATGCGCGTACGGTTATCTCTGCCGTATTCTTCAAATTCACATTTTGCTCTAATGGTTATTTTTCCGCGGCCCGTTGCATATGCATTTCTTATACCGCTTCTGCCCATAATTATTCCGCGTGTCGGAAAATCCGGTCCCTTTATATGTTCCATAAGGTCCGCAAGTGTCGCATCCGGATTTTCAAGCACACATATGCACGCATTTATAACTTCTTTAAGATTATGAGGCGGGATATTTGTAGCCATTCCAACAGCAATTCCGCTTGACCCGTTGACAAGAAGATTTGGAAATCTTGAAGGCAGAACTCGCGGTTCTTTTCTTGATTCATCAAAGTTTGGATCCCAATCAACGGTATCTTTATCTATATCCCTTAACATTTCATTGGATATTTTTGACAGTCTTGCTTCCGTATAACGGTATGCTGCCGGTGGGTCACCATCTACAGAACCGAAGTTTCCGTGGCCATCCACGAGCATATATCTCATTGAAAAGTCCTGCGCAAGTCTTACCATTGCATCATATACGGATGCATCTCCGTGTGGATGATAATGACCAAGGACATCTCCGACGCATGTTGCCGATTTCTTAAATGGCTTATCGGAGGTTAGTCCTCCTTCATACATTGTATAAAGGATTCTTCTGTGTACAGGCTTTAATCCGTCGCGAACATCAGGAAGTGCACGTCCGACAATTACGGACATTGCATAATCTATATAGCTTGTCTCCATTTCAGTGACAAGTTCGGATTCTGTTATAACCTGATTTGGGAAAGCAATATCTTCAGGCTTGTAGTCTCTTTTATGTGCCATATAACTTTCCCTCCTTTAAATATCTAAATTGACAACGTATTTTGCGTTGTTTTCAATCCATTCTCTTCTCGGCTCAACTTCCTCGCCCATCAGAGTTGTAAATGTCTTATCTGCTTTTATTGCATCATCAAGTGTAATGCGCCTTAATGTTCTGCGTTCCGGGTCCATAGTTGTTTCCCATAACTCATGCGGGTCCATTTCACCAAGACCTTTATATCTTGCAATATCTACCTTCGCAGCTACATTGCCCTCTCTCATTTCAGCAGATATTCTGTCTCTCTCATCATCGGAATATGCAACTTTCTGCTGTTTTCCCTTTGTCAGTTTATAAAGAGGTGGCACAGCACTGTAAACATATCCTTTTTCAATAAGTGGTCTCATGTAACGGAAGAAAAATGTAAGAAGAAGCGTTCTTATATGCGCTCCGTCAACGTCAGCATCTGCCATAATTATTATTTTCTGATAACGGAGTTTATTAACATCAAACTCATCCCCAATACCCGTACCTAGGGCAACTATAAGAGGATACAGCTTGTCATTGCCGTAAATTTTATCTGCTCTGGCCTTTTCTACATTGAGCATTTTGCCCCACATCGCAAGAATAGCCTGAAAGCGTGAATCTCTTCCCTGTATAGCTGATCCTGCAGCGGAATCTCCCTCGACGATATATATTTCGCAAAGAGACGGATCCCTTTCATTGCAATCTTGAAGTTTATCCGGCATCTGTCCTGATTCAAGGCCAGTTTTACGTCTCACAGTTTCTTTTGCCTTTCTTGCAGCTTCTCTTGCACGGTTTGCAAGCATTGCCTTTTCAAGAATTGCTTTTGCTGTTGAGGGATGTTCTTCAAAATATTCTGTTAGTTGCTCAGACACAACATTGTCGACCAAAGTTCTTATGTATGCATTTCCAAGTTTCTGTTTGGTCTGCCCTTCAAACTGTGCCTCAGGCAGCTTAACTGATATAACCGCTGCAATTCCTTCTCTTACATCTTCTCCGGAAAGTTTGTCGGCATCAGTTTTAATTATATTATTTTTTATTCCATAGCTGTTTATAACTCTTGTTAGTGCAGCTTTAAATCCGGTTTCGTGCATTCCTCCTTCAGGAGTATGTACATCATTTGCAAATGAAATTATATTTTCATGGTAGGAATCTGTATACTGCATAGCAAGCTCTGCAAATGCATCATCAATTGACCCGGACATATAAATCACTTCATCATGTATAAGCTGTTTTTCAGCATCAGCATTTATGTAAGAAACATATTCTCTGATTCCACCATTATACTGAAGGACATCGGACTGTTCCAATTCTGGGCGTTTGTCGGATATCGTTATTTTTAGACCTGCATTTAGAAATGCCTGCTGACGCATACGTGTATGCAGTATTTCATAATTGTATATCGTATCGTCGAACATTTCCGGGTCAGGTTTAAAACGTACGGTAGTTCCCGTGTAGTCCGTTTCACCTATTACCTTTATGTTCTGTGTAATTTCTCCTCTGGAAAATCTCATTTCATAAACTTTCCCATCTCTGTGAACATGGACTTCGAGCCATTCAGAAAGTGCATTTACAACAGACGCACCTACTCCGTGCAGTCCTCCTGAAACCTTGTATCCACCATTTCCGAATTTACCGCCGGCATGAAGTACCGTGAATACTACCTCCAGAGCGCTTTTTCCGGTTTGTTCCTGAATATCTACAGGTATTCCGCGTCCGTTATCTTTTACACAAATCACATCACCAGGTTCTATCGATACTTCTATATGCGTGCAATATCCTGCAAGTGCTTCATCTATTGAGTTGTCGACTATTTCGTATACTAAATGATGGAGTCCGGATGTTGATGTAGAACCTATATACATTCCCGGACGCTTACGAACTGCTTCAAGTCCTTCAAGAACCTGAATTTGGGATGCTCCGTACTCTTCTGTTACTATTTCCTTTTCTCTGTTTAACTGTTCTGACATTATCTTTTTTCTTCCTCAATTCTTTTTATCAACGTTGTAGTAGACGGCTGGGAAAGGTAAACATCTTTATTAGATGATATTACGAAAGATTTAGGTATATCCTCAGATGCATTTATTATCTTTCCTGCTTTTTCCGATGCATTTAAATATTTTCTTGTTATATGCGATTGTGATGTTATATCCAGATCGAATATTCCTATAAGGTTATTTGTATTAATATATTTTCCTAAACCTAAAGATAGATACATTATCTTACCCTGCCGTTTTCAATAAATATAACTTTACCGCCTGTACGCGTAACTATTCCTTCATCTTCACAGCAGCTTATAAGAGTCTGTCCTCCGCCTATTCTGTTAAGTACAAATTCCTGTCTTTTAGAATCCAATTCCGACAGGACATCATCCAAGAGTAAAACTGGATATTCGCCGAGTTCCTGCAGTAGAATCTCCCTTTCTGCAAGTTTCATACTCAGAGCTGCAGTCCTTGTCTGTCCCTGTGATGCAAAGTTTCTGGCAATGCTGGAATTTATATATACCTCAAGGTCATCCTTATGTGCTCCGGTAAGACATTGTTCTGATTCGAGTTCTGCTTTTCTGTGAGTTTCATAATGAGACATTAGAGCATAATATATTTCTCTTTCTGAGCTCAGAGGATCTGTTACTGTAGAAACTGTCTTATAATTTATTTCCAGGTTTTCTCCTGTTGAAAATTCGGAATGTATTTTTTTTGCTTCTGCTTTGAGTCGTGCAGTATATGATGCTCTGTATCTTATTAATTTTGCACTGCATCTGCATACACCATCAGAAAACTCATCAAGTGTTTCTAATAAGGATGGTTTTTCGTGATAATCTTTCAAGATTCTTGATTTTTGCTCATATACTCTGTTGAATTCAGATAATATTTCTGCATAGTTTGGTTTCAACTGTGAAATTGCATTGTCAAGAAACTTTCTTCTTATTGCAGCTCCTTCTTTTATGAGACCTAAGTCATCAGGGGAAAACAGTACAACATTTAAAGTTTCTGATAATTCAGAAGCTGATTTTCTTACTCCATTTACTAGTATTTTTTTAGGAGATCCGCTTCTTAAATCCATACTGATTGTTTGTTCTCTGCCGTGACTGTAGATATCTGAAAGTATATTAGCTGAGGAATAATCAAATTTTATAATTTCCCTGTCAAACCTTGTTCTGAAGCTTTTACCATTAGATAGCATATATATACTTTCAAGAAGGTTCGTTTTTCCTTGCGCATTATCTCCAGAAATAATATTTATTCCATCACTAAATTCTATAGTTTCGAATTCGTAATTTCTAAATCCCGTTAGGGCAGTTCTCTTAATTTGCATCTACTATTTTAATTTCATTTCCCATAAATCTTACAATATCACCGCTGCGTAATTTTTTTCCTCTCATTGTACAGATTTCATTATTTACAAATACGAGACCTTCAGCAATAACTGTTTTGGCTTCGCCTCCACTGTATACCAAAGCTGCAAACTTTAGAGCTGACTCTAATTTTATATAATCTGTTGTTATTTCAATTTCTTTCACTGTCTTAACCTCACAGGAAGTATCATATAAGTGTATAAATCTTCATTTTGAGCACATTTTATTATGCATGGTGCAGTTGTTGTATTGATACATAATTTAAGTTCATCACCTTCTGCATTTTTCAATGCTTCAATGAAATATCTATTGTTGAATCCAATTACCAACCCTTCTGCAAATCCCTGACAAGGACATGCATCCTCTGCCTTACCTACCGGAGTTATACTCTGACATTCTATAATATTTTCATTAAATGTCATTTTTATTGGAGTGCTGTTTCCTTCTGTAAGCATGAGTGAAACTCTTTCTATTGTGGAAGCGAATTCTTTTTTATCTACTATTAATTCATATCTGTAGGTCGAAGGAATTGATTTTCTGTAATTTAAAAATTCCCCTTCTATTCTTCTTGTTATAAGTTCAGTATTATCTATATTAAATTTTATATGTTTCTCTCCAACTGTTATCTGCACCGGATCTTCATTGTCGCCGCAGATTTTTTCTATATCTGTTAAAGCAAAACCAGGGACAATAAAAGTGCAGTTTTCTTTATTTATATTTTTTATATCTGCTGATCTTATTGCCATTCTGTATCCATCTATCGATACAATTGTTATTGTAGTATCTTCTATCTCAAATAGAGAACCTGTATATACAGGTCTTGATTCATCTTTTGATACTGCAAATAATGTTCTTGCTATCATTTCTTTTAAAAGACCCTGTGCAACCGTTATATTATTCAATTCGGAAAAAGTCGGTATCTCGGGATATTCAGATACCTCAAGTCCCATAATACTAAAATGGGATTTTCCGCAATTAACTGTTATAGAATTTGTTTTTTCATCTTTATAAAATTCTACTATTCCGTCAGGAAATCTTCGTATCATTTCAGATAACAGTTTTGTGTTTACTACACATTTTCCCTGTTCGTATATATTTGCATCTATTTTTGTATATATTGACTTTTTTAAATCATGCCCTGTTATTTTCACACATGAATCAGCTTCTATTAAAAGACCTTCAAGAACACTCATTGGACTTTTGCTTGCAACTGCTCTTGAAGCTATGTTTATTGCTTCCATAAACACAGATGTCTCTACTGTAAATCTCATAAAATTTCTCCGTTATAAATATATAAATATTTTTTTAGTATTATTAGTTTTAGAATTTATTTTTGTTGATATTTTAAAATTCTTCTCTAATTAAGCTGTTTTTTTAATGTTGATAGCTTGTTGATAATTTTATATAAATCAACATTAAAATAATTTTTTAATTATCAACATTTAAGTTTTTAACTTTTCCACAATTTTTTGTTGAAAACTAATTAGAATTAATATTTGATGATACATCTCTAATTTTTGCTGACATATTGTTGTCAGTTTTAAGTAAATCTTCTATTTTTTTTATAGAAGAGAGAACTGTAGCATGATTTCTTCCTTCAAATTCCTTTCCTATGTCCATTAAAGATAGATTTGTCAGAGATCTCATGAGATACATTGATACTTGTCTTGCTTCTGTTATTGACTTTGATCTGTTCTGTCCACGTATATCTTCAGGGGAAAGATTATAATATTTTGATGTTTCTTTTATTATTTTATCTGGAGTTGGTATATCAGTTCCTGTTTTTGTTACATCTTCAATAGCTTTTTTTACCGAATCGGTATTTATTACATCATTTAGTATTTCTTTATATGCTGTAAGTTTTTTAATTACTCCTTCTAGTTGACGAATATTTGCAGTTACGTTTTTGGCAATGTATTGTACTGCTTCATCTGAAAGAACAAGTCCAAGTGCAGCAGCTTTGTTTTTTATTATAACCATTCGAGTTTCAAAATCCGGTGGCTGTATATCTGCAAGAACACCTCCTTCAAATCTTGTTCTTAATCTGTCTTCAAGAGTATTCATTTCTTTTGGAGGTCTATCTGATGTAATTACTATTTGATGGCCATCTTCATATATTTTGTTGAATGTATGAAAGAATTCTTCCTGTGTTGATTGTTTTCCAGCAATAAACTGAACGTCGTCCATCAAAAATAAATCTACATTTCTAAATTCATTTCTGAAATCTTCCATAGTTCTGTTTTGTATGCTTTCCATTAGCTTATTTGTGAATTCATCACCTTTTACATAAGCTATTTTTTTTGAAGGATTAGACTCTTTTATTGATTGTCCTATTGCAAATAGTAGATGTGTTTTTCCAAGTCCGGAATTACCATATATAAAAAGAGGATTGTATTCTATACCTCCTGGACTTGATGCTACTGCTTTAGCTGCTGAGTATGCAAATCTGTTTGAGCTTCCTACAATAAATCTGTCAAAGGTATATCCGGCCATCTCTGGAATATCTCCATAAACATGGCTTTCATTTTTTTCTTCTTTATAAATATCTACTTCGTCAGATGTTAATACCTGCACTTCAAAGTCACTGGCAAATAGTTCATGCAGTGATTTTTTTATATTTTCGCTGAATCTGCTTTCTATGATTTCTTTCTTAAATTTGCTTCCTGTACTTATTACAATTTTAGATTCTGCAAGTTCAATTAACTCACTGTCGTTAAACCAAGTTGCTATTGCTGTTGTTGTAAGCTCTTTTGAGAGCATATTGAGAATTTCCTGCCATATATCACGTATAGAATTCATAATTCCTCCAAGTGGCCAAATTTTCCCATTTTTGACAAGTATATCATTTTAACGGTTAAAACACAAGATATATAATATATTATAGTAGATAGTCTTTATTTTTCTGATATAAATAACCCACTTTGTTACATTTACAAAGTGGATTATTAAAATATTTGTTTTATTTTATTTTTTTGTTTTTGGAACAAGAACCTTTGTACCACCCATATATGGACTAAGTACTTCAGGTATTGTTACTGTTCCATCTTCCTGAAGATGATTTTCCAATAGTGCTATTAGCATTCTTGGAGGAGCGACAACAGTATTGTTAAGAGTGTGAGGAAGATACATTTTACCGTCTGCACCTTTTACTCTCATTTTTAGTCTTCTAGCTTGTGCATCGCCGAGATTTGAGCAGGAACATACTTCAAAATATTTTTGCTGTCTTGGAGACCATGCTTCTATATCGCAGGATTTAACTTTTAAATCTGCAAGATCGCCAGAGCAGCATTCAAGCTGGCGTACCGGTATATCCAATGAGCGGAATAGTTCTACTGAATATTTCCACATTTTGTCATACCATTCGAATGAATCTTCAGGTTTACATACTACTATCATTTCCTGTTTTTCAAACTGATGTATACGATATACTCCACGCTCTTCGATTCCGTGAGAGCCTTTTTCTTTTCTAAAACACGGAGAGTAACTTGTAAGAGTTTGTGGAAGTGTTTCTTCAGGTATTACCTGATCTATGAACTTTCCAATCATTGAGTGCTCTGATGTTCCAATAAGATACAGATCTTCTCCTTCTATTTTATACATCATTGCATCCATATCTGTTTGGCTCATAACACCTTCGACAACATTTCCATGAATCATGAAAGGTGGTATATAGTATGTAAATCCTTTTGAAATCATGAAATCTCTTGCATATGCCAAAACTGAAGAATGGAGTCTTGCTATATCTCCTTTAAGATAATAGAATCCCTGTCCTGCTACTCTCCCGGCTGCATCCATTTCAACACCGTCAAATGATTCCATGATTTCGGTATGATAAGGAATTTCATAATCAGGAACCTTAGGATCTCCGAATCTTTCTACTTCTACATTTGCACTGTCGTCAGGTCCGATTGGAACTGAAGAATCTATTATATTCGGTATCTGTAGCATTATGCTGTGTATTTTTTCTGCTAATTCTGTTTCAAGTTTTTCAAGTTCAGCCAGACGCTGTGCATTTTTTGCAACCTGCGCCTTTATTTTTTCAGCCTCTTCTTTTTTACCTTGTCCCATTAACATTCCGATTTGTTTGCTTAGAGTATTTCTTGCTGCTCTTAAATCACTTGCTTCTGTTATTGCAGCTCTGTTTTTACTGTCAAGATCTATTACTTCATCGACAAGAGTAAGTTTTGCGTCCTGAAATTTTTTCTTTATATTTTCCTTTACTATATCCGGATTTTCTCTTAAGAATCTTATATCGAGCATTTTATTCTCCTTGTATATTTTTTAATATTTCTATTAGTTTTTCTCTGTCTTCGCTTCCATAGAATTCTATTTCTATTTTGCCAGATTTACCATTGTCAGTAAGTCTTACTTTTCTGCCCAATTTTAAACTCAGACAGTCATTTATTTCTTTTATGTAATTTATTAGCTCAGAATTTATATTTTCTTTTTTTGCATTTTCTTTATTTTTTCCAGTGGTAGATATTAAACTTTCAAGTTTTCTTACTGAGAGATTTTTTTCTATTGCTTCTTTTGCATATTTGAGCTGTTCATCTGCATCGGAAATTGAAATTAATACTTTGGCATGTCCAGTAGCAAGTTCACCTTTTTCTACAAGATTAATTACATTCGGACTTAGCATTAAAAGTCGAATAGAATTTGTTATTGTTGTTCTTCCTTTTCCAACGGCTGTTGCAACCTGATCCTGTGTCAGATTGTATTCTTCCATCAAAGCTTTATATCCTTTTGCTTCTTCTATTGGATTTAGATTCTCACGTTGCAAATTTTCTACAAGTGCTAGCTCTGCTGTTGTTTGATCGTCGACATCCAAAATTCTTACAGGGACATCACTAAGCTTTGCCATTTTAGATGCCCGCCATCTTCTCTCACCTGCTATTATCTGATAATATCCGGAATCAAGTTTTCTTACGGCAATCGGCTGAATTAAACCATATTTTTCTATTGATTCTGCAAGTGTTTTAATGGCATCTTCATCAAAATATGTTCTTGGCTGTTCTTTTCTTGGTTCTATTTTACTTATTGGAAGTGTACTAAGTTCTCCAATTTCGTCTATACTGTCGTCGCCAAATAGTACACTGAGTCCTGCTCCTAAAGCATTTCTTTCTTTTTGTGCCATTAATTTTCTCCGTTTCGTATTAGAAATTCTTTTGCAAATTCCATATATGCCTTGCTTCCTCTGCCTGAAGGATCATATTCTATTCCTGGTTTTCCATGGCTCGGTGCTTCACTGAGACGAATTGATCTAGGAATTACTGTAGAGTATACTTTTGTTCCAAGATATGATTTCAGTTCATTAGCTACTTGTATTGTAAGATTTGCACGTGGATCATACATAGTAAGGACTATTCCCTCTATATCGAGACCGGGGTTTAATTTTTTCTTTGTCATTTTTATGCTTGTCATAAGGTCTGCGATACCTTCAAGTGCGTAATATTCGCACTGCATCGGAATGAGAACACTGTTCGCTGCAACTAAAGCATTAACAGTCAGAAGCTCCAGAGATGGAGGACAATCTATAAATATGTAATCGTAATCTGCATAAAGTGTATTAAGTGCACGTTTTACTACAGATTCTCTTTTATCCATTTCCGTTAGCTCTATTGATGCTGCTGCAAGATTTTTACCTGCCGGCATTACATCGCCATAGTCTGTTTTTCTTATGCAATCTATAGCCTGGGCTTTTCCGACTATCATTTCATATACTCCTGGAGTTGATGCTTTATTTACACCAAATCCTGATGTAGCATTTCCTTGGGGATCTCCGTCTACCAGAAGCACTTTTTTATTTAGCTTTGATAGTGCTGCACAAAGATTTACACTTGTAGTTGTTTTACCTACTCCGCCTTTTTGATTTGCAATTGCAATAATTTTAGCCATTTTTCTTTCCTTTATTTTTAAAAATGCATGGGCATTATAACAAATTACTTGTTATTTTAAAAGTGGTAAATGTTCCACGTGGAACATTTTTATAGAGAAATTTAAATATTCTTAAATGTTCCACGTGGAACATTTAAGAATATGAGACAAAAGTGTATACTAAAACAAAATCAAATAAAGGGTACAGTAAAAATTTATAATCAAAAAATTTCAAAAAAATAAAAAAAGGCTTGCAATAAATAAGTTTCTTTGCTATAATCACAAAGCTAAATTTTGTAGGAGGAGGTGCACTTCGTGGCAAACATCAAATCTTCCGCTAAGAGAGATGAAAAGTCCAAGGAGCTCAGAGCACAGAACCGTGCACAGAAGACTGAACTTAAGACTAAATTAAAGAAGTTCGATGCAGCTGTTGCTGAGGGCAACAAAGAGACAGCTGCTGATGCCTATAAAGAAGCTGTCAAGTCCGTTGACAAAGCAGCCGGCAAGAATTTGCTGCACAAGAACAATGCAGCACACAAAAAGTCTGCAATGGCCAAAAAGCTCAACGAACTGAATTAAAAAAGATTACACGGGGCGCAAAGTTGCGCCCCATTTTTGTTAAAAGGGGTAAATATCATGGCTAATCTAATGCTGATTATAAATCCCGCGGCCGGAAGTTCAGGATATAAAAACAATTTTGGGGAAGCTCTTTGCACTTTAGATAAAGCGGGATACAGAGTAACGACATATTTTACGCAAAAAAAGGGAGATGCAATACAGTACACAGCTGAGTATGCGGATAAATATGATGTAGTTGCATGCGTAGGTGGAGATGGTACTTTATCAGAGGTACTATCCGGAATGATGCAAATTGAAGAAAGTAAGCGTCCGCCGATAGGATATTTTCCGATGGGTACAGCAAATGATGTTGCAACTTCCCTTGATTTGCCGAAAAGTGACAGCGCAAGAGCCGCGAAAAGGATGATAGAGGGAAGACCCCATCATTATGATGTAGGCGGATTCGGAAAAGAATATTTTGCTTATATAGCTGCATTCGGAGCTTTTACAGAGGTAAGTTACGAAACACCTCAGGAGATGAAAAGAGCTTTCGGACATCTGGCGTATGTTCTTCAGGGAGCTACTGCAATACAAAACATAGAGCCGTATCATGCGGTAGTTGAGTATGATGAAGGAATAATAGAGGGAAATTTTCTCTACGGAAGTGTGTCAAACTCGACATCAGTTGCAGGTATTGTTAAACTCAAAGATGAAATGGTTACTCTCGGGGACGGAGAATCAGAACTTGTGCTGGTAAAAGACCCGGGTGATGCAATAGCCATGGCAGAGTTGATAAGTTCTATATTGACTCAGAGATTTGACAGCGAGTACATGCAAATACTCCATACAACACATGCAAAGTTCACTTTTGATAAACCGGTGGCATGGACAAGAGACGGAGAGGCCGGCGGAATGAATCAGGAGATAGATATATATAATTTTCCTTGCGCAGTGCAATTGATTTTCTAAAGATAAATATATATAATTTAAATTTGCGAAAACTAAAAATTAGGGGCGAATTATGAACAGACAGAAAATTAAAGGTATTTTTGAAAATACAGAAGCATTTGAAAACAAACAGATTACAGTAATGGGTTGGGTCCGTACTGTAAGAGATATGAAAAATTTCGGTTTTATAGAGCTTAACGACGGTTCATGCTTCAAATCAATACAAGTTGTTTTTGAAAGAGAGAGTCTGTCTAATTATGACGAAATAGCAAAGCTCAATGTTGGTGCAGCATTAATATGCAAAGGCATACTTGTTGTTACACCGGATGCACCTCAGCCGTTTGAACTTAAGGCTGAAGAAATAGAAATAGAAGGAATATCAACACCTGATTATCCGCTTCAGAAAAAAAGACACAGTGTAGAATTTTTAAGAACAATTCAGCATTTGCGTCCGAGAACAAACTTATTTAACGCAACATTCAGGGTAAGATCCGTTGCAGCACAGGCAATACATAATTTCTTCCAGCAGAGAGGATTTGTATATGTTCACACTCCGATAATAACGGGATCGGACTGTGAGGGCGCAGGCGAAATGTTCAGAGTTACAACACTGGACCTTAATAATCTGCCTCTCAAAGAAGATGGAACGGTTGATGATTCAAAGGATTTCTTCGGAAAAGCAACAAACCTCACTGTTTCCGGTCAGCTGAACTGTGAAAACTTTGCAATGGCATTTGGTGATGTATACACATTCGGACCGACTTTCAGAGCGGAAGTATCGTATACACAGCGTCATGCTGCAGAGTTCTGGATGATAGAGCCGGAAATGGCTTTTGCAGATCTTGCAGATGATATGGAGCTTGCCGAAGACATGGTAAAATATGTTATAAATGACGTATTTGAAAAATGTCCGCAGGAGATGGAGTTCTTCAATAAGTTTGTAGATAAGGGACTTATTGAAAGACTCAGAAATGTAGCAGACAATGAATTTGGAAGAATAAGCTATACTGAAGCTGTAGAAATATTGAAAAAGGCCGACAGAGATTTTGATTTCCCTGTAGAGTGGGGAATAGATCTCCAGACAGAGCATGAAAGATATCTGACAGAAGAGGTATTCAAAAAACCTATATTTGTTACTGACTATCCGAAGGAAATCAAAGCATTCTATATGCGACTCAATGATGACAATAAGACGGTCGCAGCTGCAGACTGCCTTGTACCGGGAATAGGAGAGATAATAGGCGGAAGCCAAAGAGAAGAAAGACTGGATGTTCTTGAAAAGAGAATGGCAGAACTCAATCTTAAGCCGGAAGATTACTGGTGGTACCTTGATTTAAGGCGTTACGGATCATGCAGACATGCAGGCTTCGGACTCGGATTTGAAAGACTTGTAATGTACCTTACTGGGGTATCGAACATAAGAGACGTTGAACTTCATCCACGTACAACAGGTAATGCAGAATTCTGATAACAAAGAAAAAAATATAAAAGCAGAAAAGACGACAGCCACTCTGGGTATAATAGTGGTTATTGCGGTTATTATTCTAGTAATCGCAGTAACCGTCACTTTTCTTGTCCGCAATTATACAAAAGGTGCAACGGAACCGGAAGAAGCGGTAAGAGACTATATACAGTCACTTCCTATTGTGACATCAGACGGCAGTCGTCTTTTTATAGATAATGAACCTCAGACCGAAGAGGGAAAAAAGCTCTATGAACTGCTGAAGACAACATGGAGCTATGAAATAGAAAATGCGGAAAAAGAGGGAAGAAAAGCAAGTGTTAATGTAAAATTTGCCTGCCCGAATACCTCCGAAATGGCGCCGCTTGTAAAGGCGAAAATGGAAGAGGAACTCGAAAGTGTTGTAAGAGATGCGCAAAGCAAATCGGAAATTTACAACAGTGACGATACCTACAAACAAGAAGTAATTTTGTCAGTCTATGAGAAGGCACTCCCGGCAGTATGCGTAAATCCGCCGATGATAACAGTAAATGCGGTATTGAATCTTGAAAAGGGATTTGGAGGCTGGTCGATTGTCAATAAGGCAGTACTGACAGATACTATCGACAGCAGATCAGAAGAATTGCAAAACACCGCAACAGAAAACCTAAAATACATATCCAAGGTTTACATAATACCGGAAAGTGCAGATAAAGCTCCGGCGCCGAATCAGAGCCTTTTCGGAGAAACAACAGATGTAAATCTTATAAGGGAATTGCTGGAAAAGCCTTATGCACAGAACCTTATAAACGGACAGAATTTATGCTGGAATGAATCAATACAGATACTGGACGGAACTTCTATCAGTTACTATCTTGATGAAAGTATACTGATGCTGCAATGGCAGGAAAAAGAAGCAGGAATGGTAGGAACTTTTGCCGAAGTATTTATAGCGGATGGTTCTCAGCTGCGACGGAAAATAGCAGGAGATTCGTTCGGAGATATGAATTTTCAGACGACATCATCATTTGCAAAGGAAGTCAATGCAGTTCTGGCAGTAGGTGGGGATTTCTACAATCACGCGAGAAACTGCGGTATAGTTGTTTATAACAGAGAAATTTACAGACTTGATTATGAAACTTGTGATGATTGTTATATAACATCTGATGGAGATATGCTTTTTTCATATAGAAACCAGTTTAAATCAGAAGAAGAAGTTAAAAAGTTTATAGAAGAAAACGATATTATATATTCCCTGGCTTTCGGTCCGGTAATGATTGACAACGGAAAGGATATGACTCCGGATTGGTATCTCTGGGGAGAGATAAACGATACATATGCGCGCTCGGCACTTGGTTTGCTGGGTGAACATCATTATCTTACGATGAATCTGAACTGCGGAACAAACGATACATACGGATATGCAACGCTCAGACAGGCATCGGATGCAATGATAAAGCGTAATTGCATCAAAGCTTATACCCTAGATGGTGGACAGACAGCTACAACAGCTGTAAACGGAGTACTGAAAAATCCTGTTCAGTTCGGATCAGAAAAACAGATAAGCGATATTATATATTTTGCATCGGCAATTCCGGAGACTTGATGAGAATTTACAGAACAACAATAAAAATAATATGTGCGTTGATATCGACAGTACTGCTGCTGTCGATTTCTGTGTTTATGAATCCGGGAACAGATAATATTAAGACAAAGAGCAGTAAAGACCTGACATCGCAGCTCGGGCAGAATATTTATAATGCTAAAGCAGATGCAATGGGGAATATTTCTGAAATAAAGAAGATTTATAAAATACCGATGGAAGAAACGATTGCTCCGAAACCTGACGAGAATTGCTATGGAATTATTGATGACAACGATACTATGGCTATGACCAATCTGAGAAATGAAGTAATGAAATCGGCACTTATGGATGGTCAGAACTTAATATTTAATGGCGGATATGATGTCAGATACTATATTGATGAGTCAATAGTTGTAATATGCTGGAAAGAAAATGACGGAAACAGAGTACTCAGCTATTGTGAAGTCAAGGTACAGGACGCAAGTCAGTTCAGGCGTAAACTCAAAGGAGATGCGTTTAATAAAAGCGGAGACGAATCAACGCTTGTGATGGCTGTTGAGTCCAATGCAATTGCGGCAATGAGCGGAGACTATTATAAATTCAGAGATTATGGTATCTGCGTTTATCAGGGAAAACTTGAAAGATTTACAGATAAAAGTTTTTACCCTGGAACAAAGAGCTATAATTTTATAGACAGCTGCTTTGTAAAAGCAAATGGAGATTTTGCTTTCCTATATAAGGGGCAAGAGACAACAGAAGAGGAAATGAGATCCTTTATTGAAGATGAAGATGTAATGTTCTCTCTTGCTTTTGGACCTGTTTTAATTGAAGACTACGAGTACAACGAAAACATGAATGTATATCCAATCGGTGAACCCGGAAAACATGCATCAAGAGCGGCAATCGGGCAGTATGATACGCTGCACTATCTGTATCTGAACACAAGTTGGGGAAGTGAAATGTACGGATACACATTTGAGGAGCTTGCTCAAAAGATGATGGATAAAGGTGTAAGACATGCTTATAACCTTGATGGCGGACAGACTGCAGAGATAGTATTTAATAATGAAATTTATAATAAAATAGATTATGATTCAGAGCGGCGAATCGGCGATTGTATATATTTTGCAACAGCGATAGACAATAACAAAAACACTAAATAAGGAGGCGGCTGTAATGCAAATAACAGAATTATTCGGAAGCATGGTTTTTAATGAGGCAGTTATGCAGCAGCGTCTTCCGAGTGATGTTTTTACAAGATTAAAGAAAATAATGGACGGAGAGGATAACCTCGAGATTAAAGACGCAGATGTAATAGCGTCAGTGATGAAAGACTGGGCACTGGAAAAAGGAGCTACGCACTATGCTCACTGGTTCCAGCCGATGACCGAAATTACAGCTGAAAAACATACCAGCTTTATCTCTCCTGAAAAAAACGGAAAAATTATTATGGAATTTTCCGGAAGTGAACTGATAAGAGGAGAACCTGATGCTTCAAGTTTTCCATCAGGAGGACTGCGGGCGACATTTGAAGCACGCGGATATACCGGCTGGGATACTACATCGTACGCTTTTATAAAAGATAATGTTTTATGTATTCCAACGGCATTTTATTCCTATGGGGGTGAAGCGTTAGACCTGAAGACTCCCCTGCTTAAGTCCATGGAAGCAATGAATAGGCAGACACTGAGAATATTGAAATTGTTCGGAGAAAGCAACGTAAAAGCTGTAAAAACAGTAGTTGGCGCCGAACAGGAATATTTTCTTATAGATAAGTCGGTATATGAAAAGAGAAAAGATCTTATATATACCGGTAGAACATTATGCGGGGCAAAGCCTCCTAAAGGACAGGAACTGGCAGACCATTATTTCGGAACTATTAAACCAAGAGTTGCAGCTTTCATGAAAGAACTGGACGAAGAATTGTGGAAGCTTGGGATAATGGCTAAGACTGAGCACAACGAAGCGGCACCTGCACAGCATGAACTTGCACCGATTTATACGATATCTAATATAGCTGTGGATCATAATCAGCTGACAATGGAGATGATGCAGAAAATTGCAAGGAGGCATGATCTGGTTTGCCTTCTACATGAAAAACCGTTTGAAGGTGTAAGCGGAAGCGGAAAGCATAACAACTGGTCCATTTCTACAGACTCCGGAGAGAATCTGCTTGATCCTGGAGAAACACCGGGAGAAAACGCACGGTTTCTGCTCTTCCTTTGCGCCATAATAGAATCAGTAGACAGATATCAGGATTTACTTAGACTGAGTGTGGCTTCAGCATCTAATGACTGCAGATTGTGTGGTTCAGATGAGGCTCCACCGGCTATTGTGTCAATATATCTCGGGGATGAACTCGAAAAGATACTAGATGCGATAGAACGTGGAGAGCAGTACGAAGGAAGCAATGCTGAGGAATTTAAGGTGGGCGTACACGTACTGCCTAAATTTTCGAAAGACACTACCGATAGAAACAGAACTTCCCCGTTTACTTTCTCAGGCAATAAATTTGAGTTTCGTATGCCGGGTTCACAGGCATCTCTTTCGGCTCCTAATGTAGTACTTAATTCTGCAATTGCTGATACATTAATGAATTATGCAGATATTCTTGAAAAGAGCGATGATTTTGAAAATGATCTCCATAAGCTCATAAAAGATGTGCTTGTAAAGCATCGCAGAATAATATTTAACGGCAACAATTACTCAAAAGAATGGAGAAAAGAAGCGCAGCAGAGAGGACTTCTTACCTTAGAATCAACACCTGACTGTGCAGAAGCTTATCTTGACAGAAAAAACATAGAAATGTTCAGGAGACAGAATGTTTATACTGAAGAAGAGCTACGGGCCAGATATGAAATAAAGCTGAATTCATACAGTACTGTAATCAATATAGAAGCAAAAACGCTGTACGAAATGGTTATGAGAGATATACTTCCTGCTGCAAGTGAATTTTCGGGAAAAGTCGCAGGAAGCATGATAGCTAAAAAAACTGCAGTTCCAAATACCGATTGTAGCTATGAAGAAATGCTGATATCTAAAATCAGCAAATTATTGGCAGCGGCAACACACAGCGCAGAAGCTCTGAATATTGAGCAGACAGATGCAAAAACAACAGAAAACTCTACAATCAGGGCAAGAAAATACAGAGACAATGTATATACTGCAATGAGAGTGCTTCGGACAACGTTGGATGAACTAGAGAAAGTAGTGTCGTCAGAATGTTGGCCGTATCCGACATACGGAGATATACTTTTTTCTATTAAATAAGAAAATATACTTCAAAATATAATTACGCAACAATTTCAGCACTTGCCAACGAGCTCCGGATATTTCTCACTTTTAGGAAGTGGAGAGACATCTGTTTTATGAAATTATTGCGTTTTAAATGAAACTATTTACAATTTTAACAAGAGGAAGCATTAGTTGTTATTACAATAGAAAATGAGTATCTGAAAGGAGAAATTATGGTCGGTTCAAATTTTTCTGTCCCATTGGTGACAGTTATCACGCCAAGCCACAACACTAAAATTCATTTGCTGAAAAAAGGCATGGACTCCCTTTTAAACCAGACTCTCGCCTTTGACAAAATAGAGTGGATCATTACCGTCCACAATTCTGAGAATTCCAACTACAACGAAACAGTTGAGCTGACCAAAGGATATGACAATATCAAGGTCTTAAAGCTGAATTCAAAGGAGCGTACCCCTTCTGTCCCGAGAAACTACTGCCTTGACCACGCCAGCGGTAAGTATGTGGCCTTTATGGATTCCGACGATTCCTTTAACCCCAACGCTCTTGAGGATGTTGTAACCTATCTTGAGGAAAACAATGCCGAGATGGCCAGCTTTCGGGCTCAGATTGAGGCTGAAGACAGGACAGTTGTCCAATTTATGGACGCCAGAGCGCCCTACGAGCAGCTTGACGCCTGTTATGTGCTGCCGAAAAATGATCCCCGCCGTGGTATGCTGCTCTACGGGGGTAACGCCACTGTATGGTCAAAAGTAATCCGCCGGGATTTCATCGAGGCGCACCACATCCGCTTTAACGAAAATGTTACCATAGGTGAGGACGGTCTCTTTAACCTGAACTGCTACAAGTACGCGGAGAAGGTTCTGATTCTGCCCCATGTTGTTGGTTACAGGTACTACATGAATCATGGTTCCCTCGCTCAGAACACGGTCAATGCGAGCCACACCTCCCAAAGTATCAGAGACCTGGCCGGCAACTGTACTGACATACTTGATGCTGCAATAGACGCAAATGTGGATCTGTACTATGTGGGCTGGGGGGTCGGAGGGCTGATGGCCATGTCTCTTATGGTTTCCGCCGGAATCACAAACGACGACAGAAAGTACGTCCGGGATAAAATGGCTCCGTACATTGAGAAGCTGCCACGTCTTAAAAACGACGGCAAGATTTACACGAAGGAAACCGCAGAACAGACCATGAATCTGGTCAATTCCGTTATTCTGGGCCGCACCGGTGGGAAAAAGGATTGCTTTGCCACATTGCTCGGCCCTATTCTGGCTGCCAATGCCTCCTGTGAAATAGGAAGAAAATATCATTTCAGTGAGATAAAGTCAGTCAAAGAGTATCAGGATGCCCTTCCGCTCACAGACTATTCTTTCTATCGCCCCTTCGTGGATATAATGACCCGGGTGTGTGATACCGGGATTATAACAAAGCATAAAATCAACACATATTCAGTTGTGCACGGCGGAATTGGTGAGTGGAACTATATCCCTCTGGCCGATGATTTTATCGGTTTTCTCCGGAGCAATTTTCTGTCTATTATTAACAGTACCGATGGAAGCACCTATTCAATTTCGACTGCCAGACCCGGCGCGTATGAAATAAACAATGACGGAAGCCGTTTTGAAAATCTGAATTCCGCATGGATACGGGATCTCCGCAATTCAGACATATTCAATTCCCACAGAAGAGAGCTCAAATACGGAACTATTACAAATCCGGACCTCCTCATTTTTTCGGACGAAAAAGAGGATATGACATATGCGCAGCTGCTTTTTGCTCTGGCGGACAGGGATGTCTCCCAGATTGTAGCCCCATTTACGGAAAATATTCTCTCCGCGATGGAGTGTCTGAAGGATAACTGGAAACAGCTAGTGCAGGATCTGTTTATAGGAAGTGTGTCAGAAGCTTCTGGTCTGTCCAAAGATACCAGCGACGCCTTGTCGGCCCAGCTCGCAGGAGACCCCGAAAGAGCAATGGAGATAGCCGATATCTGCAGAGAGGGTTTTGAGAATATCGCTCTCCGCATCTGGCCGAACCTGAAGACTATCGTGGCATCCGGCACCGGCAGGTATGCCTTCAGTATGAAACAAATGAAATACTATACAGGGAGCGTTCCTGTGAATAACGGCTTTATAACCACATCCGAAGGTGTGATTGCCAAATCTGCCGGCCTTGACACAGATATTTACACCCTGCTTGACGGTGTAACCTTCATGGAGTTCCTCCCGGACAAGAATCCCGCCAACAGATGCGTAATCAGCGATGAATTGGAAGAAGGCAGGATATATGAAGTTGTAATTACAAACCGTGCAGGCCTCTACCGCTACAGAACCGATGTTGTGGTGGAAGTGGTAAAGAATTCTCCTGACGGTGTTCAGGTGAGATATGTCGTTACGGCCTGAGGTGAAATTACATGACAATCCTTGAAAAAAAGAACATAGAAACTCTGCCCCTCATCGGTCAGGGTGCAAGCGGCCTTGTCTACCGGTACGATGACTGGAAAGTACTTAAGCTTTACCGAGATTTTTGGACAGAGGCTATGGTTTCCTCCGCCTTCAATATCTCCGGAAGTGTTTGGTCCGGCGGAGTGGTCACGGCCAGACCCTGGGAAATGGTGAAGTGCGGCAGCCAGTACGGAATTATTTTTGACCTGCTGGTGGGAGACCCACTGCCTGTTTACATAGGCGGAGACATAGAGAAGAGGTACGTCTCCGGTGAACGCATGGGAAGGATGCTCGCAGATGTCCACGCTCTGAAGCCGGACCCGAGTGTGTTCCCGCCTCTCCGGATGATGTTTTCTGGGGTTCTTGGAGCAATTTCGGAATACTTCACCGAAGAGCAGATAAGCTGTTTTCTTGACTTTGCTGACAGCATACCCGGCGGTCACTGTGTTCTTCACGGGGACTTTCATGAGAACAATATCATAGTGTGCGGCGATGAATTTTATCTCATTGATCTGGACAGCATGTGCATCGGCAGTCCGATTTTTGACCTCATGCAGAGCTACTGCACCTACAGGACTCCCCTGCCAGAAGAGTACAGGCGCTACATGAATCTGACGGACGAAGCTCTAGACGAGTTCCTTCTGAGATTTCTGGGCGATTACTTTAACACCCAGCGCGGTACCGGAGGCAACTCTGCTGTGGTAAGCAGAGACACGCTGGTCCACTATGACAAAGTGTTAACGAAGGCGTCGGCTTTCATGCGCTTCTTTGCACCCCTGTACATGAAGAAGCAGTCCGAGGAGCAGCTTCGGGAATACGTCAGTTCCAACATCGGTCCAATATTCAGACTGATGGACGAACTGGAAAAAGACTTTGGGGAAATCTGGGTTCTATGAATGACTTAAATGCAAGAATTGCATCTGGCGAGATGTATTTTTACTATGACTCGGTTTTGGCCGGTATCCCGATACAGGTATATCTGGATCAGAAGGTTGATGGCGGTATTCTGGAAAAGGCGCTGAAAAGAACCCTCGAGGTTCATCCCTATTTGACCTGGACTTTGAGAGAAGAAAACGGTGATTTTTATCTTGCTCTGCCGGATTCCGGTACAAATTCAGATATTTCCGGTGATACGGATTCAAAAATAGCCCTGACGGCGGGTGAAAGATACCCAGAGCTCGGGCTTTGCCACGCGCCCTCCTCTTCCGACAGTGTCTGCGGATCGCACACTGACTACAAACCTGAACCTACCCCGTATTTGGCTTCGGTACGATACCATGAAACCACGATAGGGCTTTCCTTTTTTCACGGTCTTATGGACGGGCTGGCGGCAAAAAGGGTCATGGAAACTATTTTATATTTCTATTTTTGTGAAAAGGACTCCGTGGACTACCCCTCGGACGGAATCATGGCAATGCCCGCTGATAAATATCCGAGTCTTTTCGCCGAACCCTACGACGAAAAATATTCCCTGTCCGATCCTCAGCGTACTATACCGTCAGCCGGGTTGCCCACCCTGTTCAGTCTGGCGGGCATGCCGGAAAACAGCGGAAGTGAAAGAGTTATACAGGTTGTGCGCATTTCATCAAACAGACTTATGGCCAGCTGCAGACGGAACGGAATGTCCCCCTCGATTGCCATTGGACTTTTGGCAGCCAGGGCAATCCAGACTCTCCATCCAGACAACAATAAAATTATCAGAATAAATATCCCCATCAGCTTCCGGGATTCACTTGGCATACCGGATACGTTTAAAAATGCTACAAGTGATGTTGCTCTGTACGTTGATCCATCACGCCTCGCCGCCTCACAGGGCGAAAAAGAAATGCAGACTCTGGCGATGGAGCTGAGGAAAGAATTAAAAGAAAAGCTAAGTTCGGACCGTCTTCGTTTTTCTGCCAATTCGGCTATGGATTTTCTGTCTATTGCCGCACAAAACCGCAGTTATAAAGCCAGATATGACTTCTACAATTCCCTGACACCTCCAACCGCAGACACCATATTTATAAGCTACATGGGGAAAATAAATGCAGCGGGCTACGAGAAACATCTGACAGGCTGTGATTGCGCCACCATGCCAAGAGACGGTTTTGTTTTTAACATATTCGATTGCGGAGAGAATTTTAACATATCTCTCATTAAATATGGCACAGACAGCACATATATCAATGCGTTTTTGAATATCTGCCGCCAGGAAAATCTTCCGGCAGAACTTGTCCGCAACGAAGAATACAGGCTGGAACGGGTACATATATCCGCCGAAAGTTCCGCTACAGCGATATGAACCCTACTGAGGGCAACAATGAAGAAAATAATCAGTTTAATTACAAAAAAAGACGCTCTGTTATATATCTTCAGCGTACTTTGCATTTTTCTGCAAATAGGGCTGGAGGTAATGATTCCCCAGAAGATGGGGAACATCACCGAACTGTTACAGCAGATTGGTGCAGGCACATCAGCCACAGCGCAGTTTTCAGACATACTACGTCAGGGAGCGGAGATGCTCCTCTTTTCGTTGTTCGCTCTTGCTACCGCTGTCCTGACATCATGGCTTGTATCCACAGCCGGCGCCTCACTGGACAAGACTTTGCGTGAAAAAGTATTTGAAAAGACGATGTCCTTCTCGCTTGAGGAAATTGGCAGATTTGGCACATCAAGCCTGATCTTGAGATGTACAACAGATATTACGCAGATCCAGAATTTTGCCACTTCCGGCCTGCAGCTGTCAGTCGAGTCGACCGTGACGATTGTCTGGGTCATAGTTTGCATATCCGTATCTAACCGTATCTGGACTTTTTCAACACTGGCCGCAGTTTTGATTATCTGCATTACGCTCACGGCGGTCATGGCCGTTATAATACCCTGCATCAGGAAGCTGCAGTCCGTTAACGACATTCTGGTAGAAGTCAGCCACGAGCATATAAACGGTATACGCTCAGTTCATGCCTGCAATGCACAGGATTTTCAGAAAAAGCGATTTGAAAAGATCAATGAGGAGCAAATCCGTTTGCAGTTGTCTTATAACAAGGCAATGGCCGTTGTCAATCCAGCCGCTACTGCGGTTTTACATCTTCTGTCTGTTGCAATATATGTCTCGGGCGCATATCTGATTTTTTCTGCAGGAGAACTGGAGAAGTTGGCGCTTTTTTCCGGTATGGTTGAGTTTATATCATATGCGGGAATGCTTATAAGCGCATTCATCTCTTTGATCATAACCATGTCCACCCTGCCGAGCACATTTGTCAGTGCCGGCCGTATTGCCGATGTTTTAAACACAGAACCACACATCACCGATGGTCAGTGTACTTCCTCTGACAGTGTAGCCGGGAAAAGAGGTGCGGTTGAATTTTCCCATGTCTCCTTCAAATACCCTGACAGCAAAGAGAACGTGCTGAATGATATAACGTTTAGCATAAGCAGCGGAGAAACTGTGGCTGTTATCGGTGCCACCGGCTGCGGCAAAACCACCCTGCTCAATCTTGTTCCCAGACTGTACGATGCGACCGAGGGTTCTGTCCTGATCAACGGGGTTAACGTCAGAGATTACAATATCCGTGAATTGAGGAATCTTATCGGTTATGTTCCGCAGAAAAGCATGCTCTTTTCCGGAACGATTGCAGGAAACATTTCCTATGGTAACAACGGAAGATTTCAGGCAACATTAAGTGATATAAAAAAAGCAGCCGAAACTGGTCAGGCTGCCGAATTCATTGCCCAGAAGGAAGGCACATATAACGCCGCTGTCGCTCAAGGCGGTTCCAATTTCTCCGGTGGTCAAAGGCAGAGACTTGCCATTTCCAGAGCGGTTTGCCGAGATCCGGAAATTTTTCTTTTTGACGATTCTTTTTCCGCTCTGGACTACAGGACAGACAGTCTTCTGCGCAAATCTCTCCGTGAAAAGGCCGGAGATGCCACAATACTCATAGTTGCACAGAGAATATCCACTATCAGAAACGCGGATAGAATTATAGTCCTTGACAAAGGCAGGATTGTGAGTGTAGGAAATCATGACCAGTTGCTTGCCTCGTGTGATGTTTACAGAGAAATTGCTCTGTCTCAGGGCGAAGAAATCGTGGATCAGGAGGAAGCCGGACATGCTTAAAATCCTGAAAAGAATCCTTCCATACTACAAAAAGTACCACGTTCAATTGATCTTCGGAATCCTTATCGGTGTCACTGTTGCTGTACTGAATGTGTTTATTCCAAAATACATAAAGGAAATATCCAACATAATATATGATGATATAAGTACAGGGACCGCCATTGATCTTGCCACAGTCTGGTATAACGCGATTGTCTCTGTGATTGTTATATTAGTAGGAAGCCTTCTGAAATTTCTGCATACAATTGCCTTGTCTAATGTCAGTAAGGGGCTCACTAAGGATATCCGCAGCGCAGCGAGCGATAAAATTGACAGAATTCCTTTAAGCTTCTACGATTCCTCCTCTACAGGAGATATCTTAAGCCGGGTTACTGATGAAGTCGCTGTTTTTTCAAATGCGATTTCCAGCAAGCTGTTCGAGATATTTTCCGCAGGTGTGATGATAACAGTATGCATTGTGGCTATGTTTGCCTCCAATGCACTTCTTGCCATATGCGTTATCGTCAGCACGTTTGCCGGAAGCGTTGTCAATTATTCAATAATGAAGAAGGCCAGGAAGGCTTCAAAATCCAGCCGAAAGCTTTTGGGCGACATTAACGGATACATTGAGGAAGCCTTTGCCGGACATCTGATTATAAAAGCCTTTAACTGTGAAGAAGAAGTGCTTGAACACTTTAAACAAAATAATGACGCCATGTATAAAAGTGTGCGAAAGTCAAATTTTTATCAGAATATAATGCCTGTTATTATGACATTTATCGGGAATTTGGCATATGTCACGGTAAGCGTCACCGGCGCTTATCTTATGATAAAAGGCAGAACCGATATTGGAACCCTAGTGGCTTTTATTCTGTATGTAAAAATGTTTTCCTCTCCTGTTTCGCAAATTGCACGGAACATAGGTGCGCTCCAGCATTCCCTTGCATGTGCCGAGCGGGTACTTGAATTTCTCGAATCGGAAGAAATGGCTGACCCTCCGGGCGGTTCCTTAATGGTGGATTTTACCCCCGCGCATTCCGGCTCCGATTCTCTTTCTTCTGTAAAGGGCCGTATAGTTTTCGATCATGTCAGATTCGGCTATCTTCCGAACCAGATTGTATTGCAGGACTTTTCCGCATCGGTTGAGCCAGGAATGAAAGTCGCTATTGTCGGGCCCACCGGCTCCGGCAAGTCCACGCTTGTCAACCTTCTCATGCGTTTTTATGAACTGAACGACGGGAATATTTATATTGACGGCACACCACTCCGCGCTATTCCCCGTGGCGAGCTTCATAACATGATAGCAATGGTGCTTCAGGACCCCTGGTGCTTTAATGGTTCACTGCGGGAAAACATTGTATATTCCACAGAGGGGGTAACTGACGAACGTCTGAACGAGGTTATAGACAAAGTTCACCTGTCATTTTTCGTTGATTCCCTTCCAAATGGTGTGGATACCGTTATAGATGAACAGAATCCTGTTTCCGAGGGGCAGAAGCAGCTGATTTCCATAGCAAGAGCTATGCTGAGAAATTCTCCGATTATGATTCTAGACGAGGCGACATCATCCGTAGATACCCGAACGGAAATATATATTCAAAAGGCCCTGGACGAACTTGCCAGAGGCAGAACAAGCTTTGTGATCGCCCATCGCCTGTCGACTGTTCAGAACGCAGATATTATTTTCGTTCTCAAGGATGGAGACATTGTCGAAATCGGAACCCACGATGAGCTTCTCAAAAAAGCCGGATTTTATTCAGAGCTTTATAACAGTCAGTTTTCTTCTGTCTGATTATTTCTTCTCTTGATTCATACATTGTTTATATCTCCACATGAGAACGCTAAAAAAGAAAGGAAGCGAAATGAATAAACAGGAATCCGAATACGAACTTTCTGTAATTGTTCCTATGTATAATACCGCAAAATACATTGTCTCATGTATTACAGATCTTCTGACACAGGAAGTGGACGGCCTTGAGGTTATAGTGGTCAATGACTGTTCTACCGACAATGGGGCTGAGCTCTGCCGCGAACACTTCGCCGACAACGAAAATGTCCGTGTAATAGACCAGCCTAGCAACATGGGTCCCGGCGTTGCCCGCAATACTGGTATCCAGGCTGCGAGAGGCAGATATATCACCTTCGTCGACAGCGACGACGCCGTCCGTCCAGGAGCGTACAGGGCCATGCTCGACGCCGCCATTGAGGCGAATGCAGATGTGCTTCATGTAACCGGGGTACTTATGCAGACGGTAGACACTGCACCTATCAATATGAATGATCTGACTGAGGACGAGACATTTCGGGTCACCCTGGACGAGGGGCCTAAAATTACCTCTCTCACGATTCTTCCGGAGGACATGGAACAGCGTCTTGCGAAATGGCTTTCCCACGAAATTCACTGGGCAATATGGAATAAGCTGTACAGAAGAGACTTTCTTCTTGAGAACAACATTTTATTCGGAAAAATGCGTCTTGCGGAAGATCAGGTCTTTTGTTTCCATTGTCTCTGCCACGCCAACAGATACGCAGTTCTTCCCGGTGAGTGGTATCTCTACCGGCTCGGCGCGCCTTCCTCCTCCCGGGGCGGCAAGCAGCCCCCTTTTCTCGTTAAGGCTCTCCGCGCCCAGCTTGATATGCCCGAGTGTATGGACAGGGCTACAAGCGGAATAGAATATTTCTCTGCAAACCCTGAAAAAAAAGCTGCCGCGATCAGATATGTATTTGATGTGATTGAAAACGGTTTTGTAATTCCGGCCGTCAGGGACATTGGTCTGGATGACCTGAAGTCAGATGCAGGTCTGCACGATATGTTTGTCGAATATTTTGGTAAAAACAGCTTATTTGCGGAAAACGAGTTTCACCTTGCCCATTCTGATATTTCGGACGGTGAATCTGTATACGACATGATCACAACACCTGCATTTTGGCGAAAAATGAAAGGAAATGAGGAAACTGTCTATGCCAAATGTTAAAATTTCAGTAATCATCCCGCTGTATAACGCCTCCCGTTTTATCGTCCATACCATCAATGCCCTTCTGGCCCAGACTTTCAAAGATCTGGAAATTCTCGTTATGGATGACTGTTCAACAGATGAAGGTCCAGAGCTTGTAAAAACTGTCTTCGCCTCGGAAAACAAAGTAATATATTACAGAATGGAGCAGAACGGTGGTCCGGCCAAAGCCCGCAACAGGGGTATAAATCTTGCTAAAGGGGAATATATTGCTTTCCTAGACAGTGACGACGGCATTATGCCCGATGCCCTTGAAAAGCTCTATGATGCCGCAATAAAGTTCAATGCAGATGTTGTTCAAAGTGCCGGTTCCTATGTCCCTGTAATGTGTCCGGCTCCTGATGATATAATGACTGTCAGCCCGGATATGATGGTAAAACATACGAAGGACAGCCTTACCAGCGAGCCCCGGCTTCTTGATTGCGACCCGGTAAAAAAACTGGATATGGTGATGAGCGGAGCCCTTGGCGGCAATGTCTGGGGCAAACTGTTCAGAAAAAGCTTTTTAATAGAAAATGACATCTATATGCCGGATCTGAAAATGTCTGAAGACATAATAATGTGCCTTGAGTGTGCACTGCTTGCAAGGAGCTATGTGCTTACGCCATATCACAGCATTATATACAGAATGATAGGCGACAGTCTTTCCAAAGGTGCGAAATCCCCCGCCTTCATGAGAAAAGTGCTTGATGCTGTCTTCGGTGGTGATGTTGCCGTGAGAAAATTCATGTCCGCGCATCCAGTTTTCAGAGATTGCAATGGAAATGTGGACTGCGTGGAAAGCTTAAAACAGCAAGACCGTTTAATCGGTTGGATGGATCAAGCAATGGAGGACCTTTATATCCGCCCATGCTACCAGTCCGTGGGAAAAGCTGCCCTGCTTAGCGACCCATCTGTCCATGAGATTTTTGAAAAGTATTTCGGTCTCCTGTCAGGCTATGTGGAATACCAGTTCTATCAGAATCATGACAACCTTCCGGAAGTAATCGACTATTTTGACCCGGCCTTCGCTTATGAGGGTCTAAAAATGCGCCTTAAGGAGATAAGGGCAGAGTCAATAACCCACGGCTAAAGTCGCGGGCTTGTAAGAGAGCTATTATCTAGCGACATACAAGTCTGATGTTGACTAGCCTAAGTTCTTTGAGAACTACGTTACCTACAAATATATAGGCACCTACGGACGTAATACCTAATCTGTAGCTCTGCGGCTTGTGATTAAACAGTTCTGTTGGGTAGGAACAGTGTTGCAAGTATTTAAAACTGTAGGATAACATTGGCGAAGGTATTCAACAGAGGTTTAACCTCTGAATTAGTGATTAAATTCACAGAAATGAGTGCCTATTATGGTATATGTACTAAGTAAAGACGGACAACCGCTTATGCCTACCGATAGGCATGGTAAGGTAAGACATCTTCTCAAAGAAGGTAAAGCTAAGGTAATTAAGCGTTGTCCGTTTACAATACAGCTGTTATATAACAGCACAAATTATACGCAAGATATTACATTAGGAGTAGATGCAGGTTCAAAGCACATAGGACTTTCAGCAACTACAGAAAGTGAAGAGCTCTATGCAGCAGATGTAACATTACGTACCGATGTAGTAGATTTACTCTCTACCC
>R06__coassemble_74_pt1 | contig 40017 bp, 34 predicted proteins | sample R06__metabat2_high_PE_044 | metagenome-assembled genome bin R06
TAGAGCGCCACCTTGCCAAGGTGGAGGTAGCGAGTTCGAGCCTCGTAAGCCGCTCTTTTTTTATTGGCGCTATAGCCAAGTGGTAAGGCAGCGGACTGCAAATCCGCGATTCCCCGGTTCAAATCCGGGTGGCGCCTCTTTTAAAACCTTCGGATTTATTCGAAGGTTTTTGTTTTATATAAAAATATTAAAAATAAAACCTGCAATCAGATTGCAGGTTTTATTTATTGCTAAAATCAATTGATTTTTAATGTTTCCCAAAGTGAGTTGACATAGTCAAGGGTTTCACTTGAAAGATTTCTGTATGCATATTTGTTATACATTTCGCCAAAGACTTCATTGTTGAAATACAGAATTTCCATTGCTTCTTCACCCATTTCTTCCTGATAATCTTCACTTTCATAAACTATCTTATTTGGAGAAGCATAATAGATATATTCTGCATTTGCAATGGCAGGCTCTTCTGTAAGCATATAATCTATGAATCTTTCAGCAAGCTCTTTGTCTTCACAACAAGACGGAATACACATTGCATCAACAAAGTAATTAGTTCTCTCAGGATAATAGAAACAAAGATCTACATCATCGGCTGCCGAGTCGAGCATCGTGAAGTAATCTCCTGCATAGTAGGCGGCAATTGCAGCTTCGCCGGATTCCATCATATTATAAATTTCATCCATTACATAGCTTTTTACAAGTGGTGCCTGCTTTTTCATAAGGTCAAGAGCAGCATCCCAATCAGCTTTATTTTCGGAGTTTACATCAATATCTGCATAGTACTGGGCTGTTGCGAAACCATCCCTTGAGTTATTAAACTGCAGAATGTTTCCTGAGTATTTTTCGTTCCACATTAAATCCCAGTCATTTGCATCTTCTTCATCTACAACATTTCCATTATAGATTATACCCACAACTCCGTACGTATAGGGAACTGTATATTCATCGTTTTCATCATAGTACAGACCATGAAAACTATCAGCGATATTGCAGTAGTTGGGTATGTTATCAAAATTAAGAGGAAGAAGCATCCCCTCATCCTTCATTCTTTTAATCATATAGTCTGAAGGAATAACTATATCATAGCTTACAGAACCGCTTGAAAGTTTTGCATACATATCTTCATTTGATGCAAAAGTTGAATAGTTAACTCTTATTTTTTCACCGTATTTTTCTTCGTGCCATGCTTCAAAAGCTTTAATTGTATCGAGTGTATCATCGGATCCGTCGGAAATATATTCACCCCAGTTATAAACATTTAATGTACGGACATCTGCACGATTACCAATAACTATTATAAGAATAATAAGAGCTAGTATGCAAAAGCTTGTACCCATATAAACATATTTGGGATTAATTTTAGATGTTTTCTTTCGCTCTTTGGTATCATCTTTATCAATAACATTGGTAATAATTAAAAGTGCAAGTATTACAAAAAATATAATCGTTGCAAGTGCATACATCTTCGGAGTTACAGTCTTCTTAGTCATATTGTAAATACGAATAGGAAGTGTCTGGAATGAGTTTCCGGTTGTAAAATAGGTGATTACGAAGTCATCAAGCGACAGAGTAAATGCCATTATAAGACCCGTAATTACACCGGATGTAATTTCTGGAAGAGTTGCTTTGAAAAAAGCTTGAAGGGGAGTGCATCCGAGATCCATTGCAGCTTCAGGAAGGCTTTTGTCCATTTGTTCGAGCTTCGGAAGGACCTGTAAAATTACATATGGGAGACAGAATGTAATATGGGCAATAAGAAGTGTCCAGAAGCTTAAACTTGTGTTAAGACCAAAAAGATGACCGACAAATACAAACATCAACATTAATGAAATACCTGTTATTATATCAGGATTAATCATCGGGATATTTGTAACTGTATCGAGTGCAACGCGGGCATATTTATTTTTAAGTTTATTTATACCAACGGCGGCTGCAGTTCCAAGTACCGTTGAAATGACAGAGGCACTTAAAGCAAGAACCAAAGTATTTCTAACAGATTTAAGAGTTTCCGTATCCTTTAAAAGTTCACGGTACCAATTAAATGAAAAATTGGAAAATACAGAGAGACTTTTTGATTCATTAAAGGAGAATACTAATAAAATAATAATAGGAGCAAACAGAAACAGCATAATTAATGCGGTAAAAATTTTGGAGGATGTTTTCATGTGTTGTTCCTCCTTGTGAGCGACTGCATCAATTCCATCATAACAAGAAGAATTATCATCATAATCAATGCAATAGCTGCAGCAAAATGAAGATTGTTTGCAACATATTGTCCCTCAATAGCATCACCTATAAGGAAAAATTTGCCATTACCAAGTTTTTGAGAAATATAAAATGTGCTGATAGATGGTATTAATACCATCGTAATTCCCGAGATAACGCCGGGAACAGAGAGCGGGAAAATTACTCTTTTTAACACACCAAAATTATTGCAGCCAAGGTCTTTTGCAGCTTCAATCAATTTTATATCCATTTTAGACATAATTGAGTAAATCGGCAGAATCATATACGGGAAATAGTCATAAACCATTCCTATTACAACAGCAGCTTCAGTACCGATGATGTGAATTTTATTTAGCCCCAGCATTTCAAGAAAACCGTTTAAAATACCGGTATCCTGAAGTATTGTCATCCATGCATATGTGCGTATAAGGAAGTTCATCCACATAGGGATCATAATAAGTGTAATAAGAATGCCCTGAGTTTTGCTGCTGGATTTAGCAATAATGTAAGCCGTAGGATATCCGAGCAGCAGACAAATTACAGTAGAGATTACAGCAAGCTTAAGTGAGCGCATGAAAATAACAAGGTATGTGTGTACTTCGCCACTTTCAGTAACTGAAGTTGCTGTGAAAAATCTCGTAATATTGTCAAATGTAAAATTATAGTCGGTATCCGTCAGCGCATAATAAGCAACAAAAACAAGCGGAACAACGATAAAAAGCACAGCCCAAAAAGAATACGGGGTCAGTGTTAATAATGTTGACTTATTTTTAAAGGTCTTTTTCAACGTTGTTATCTACCTCATGGTCCAGTTCTTCAAGTTCATCAAATTCATTTGAATATGAAGAATAATCTCCATAAAGTCCGGAATACTTGGACTTCTTCATAACGTGGATTGCGTCTGGGTCTATGGAAAGACCAACCTGTTCATCGACATCAACGAAATCGGTAGTTTGAATCATCCATTTAAAACCATTGATATCAATGATTATCTCGTAGTGAACACCAAGGAATGTTACAGATGTAACAATACCTTTTAACATACCTTTTTCATAAGGAACGATGTCAATATCCTCAGGTCTTATAACAACGTCAACAGATTCTCGTTTTTCGAATTCTTTATCGACACATTCAAATATATGACCGGAAAATGCAACTTTATAGTCATCAAGCATTACTCCGTCAACTATATTAGATTCGCCTATAAAATCTGCAACGAATGCGTTGACAGGTTCATTGTAAATATCAATTGGGGTGCCTATCTGCTGTATGCAGCCTTCAGACATAACTGCAACAGTGTCACTCATAGAAAGAGCTTCTTCCTGATCATGTGTGACAAAAACGAAGGTAATACCTGTTGCTTTATGAATGTTTTTAAGTTCCTGCTGCATATCTTTTCTGAGCTTTAAATCAAGAGCGGCGAGGGGCTCATCCAAAAGCAATACTTTCGGCCTGGATATCAAAGCTCTTGCTATTGCAACACGCTGCTGCTGACCGCCGGATAAAGAATTTACAGATCTTTTTTCGAAACCTTTAAGAGCGACAAGCTTCAGCATCTCGTCAACTTTTTCTTCAATTTCCTCTTTTGCTTCACCACGTTCACGAAGAGGAAATGCTACATTTTCATAAACATTTAAATGAGGAAAAAGAGCATAGCGCTGAAAAACGGTATTTACATTACGTTTATAGGGAGGAACATCATTTATGTTTTCACCCATAAATATAATATCTCCTTCATCGGCAGTTTCAAAACCGCCGATGAGTCGAAGCAAAGTAGTTTTGCCACAGCCGGAAGGACCAAGCAGAGTTATAAATTCATTATCATAAATATCTAAATCTATATGATTTAGTACCAAATCAACACCATTAAAGGATTTAGTTAGATTTTTAAGTTCTATTATTTTCTTCATTTTACCTTTGGCCCTGCTTCAACAATGTTGGCAGGCATGTCAGGATATTTCTTTGCAAAGTTATCTGCAAACTTCTGAGCAAGTATATTTGCTTGCTTCTCATATGCATTGATGTCAGTCCATACATTTCTTGGATTAAGAATTTCAGACGGAACACCAGGACAGGATTTGGGAATATTAACATTGAATATAGGATCTACTTCATATTCAACTTCATTAAGTTCGCCTGTAAGCGCTGCGGTAATCATGGCTCTTGTGTATGAAAGCTTCATTCTGGGAACAGTGCCGGCTGCACCACCGCACCATCCTGTATTTATAAGGAAAACATTGGCACCTGTTTCTTCAAGTTTCTTACCTAACATCTGTGCATAAATATTTGCATTGAATGGGAAGAAGGGTGCTCCGAATAATGTTGAAAATGTTGTAACAGGTTCTGTTATACCACGTTCAGTACCTGCAAGTTTAGAAGTGTAACCTGAGACAAAGTGATACATGGCAGCTTCTTTATCAAGTTTAGAAACCGGGGGAAGAACGCCAAAAGCGTCAGCTGTAAGGAAAAAGATATTTTTAGGTATTGAACCTTTTCCGGTGAGCTCTGCGTTAGGAATATAATTAATTGGATATCCGACCCTGGTATTTTCTGTTAATGAACCGTCGGTGTAGTCTGGAGTTCCGTTTTCATCAAGAATAACATTTTCAAGAAGAGAACCGAATTTAATGGCTCCGTATATTTCAGGTTCATGATCTTTATCCAAATTGATACATTTTGCGTAGCAGCCGCCTTCTATATTGAAAACGCCATCGGGTGACCAGCCGTGCTCATCATCACCTATAAGGAAACGGTTAGGATCAGCTGAAAGTGTGGTTTTGCCAGTTCCGGAAAGGCCGAAAAATACTGCAGAATCACCATCTTTTCCAATGTTTGCAGAGCAGTGCATTGAAAGTATTCCGTTTTTGGGAAGAACATAGTTCATAACAGAGAAAACGCTCTTCTTAATTTCTCCGGCATATCCGCTTCCGGCAATTAGTACTTCATGAGTTTCATAATTTATTATAATTGCAGCTTCAGAGTGTACTCCGTCAACTTCAGGAATACATTTAAATCCGGGAGCAGCAATGATTGTATAGTCAGGAGTAAAGTCTTCAAGCTCTTCGGAAGTTGGGCGGATAAGTAGCTGATGAATGAACAAATTCTGCGAAGCAAGCTCGTTAACTATTCTGAATTTCTGAGTATATTTTTTGTCAGCCCCTGCAAAACCGTCAAAAACGAATACTTCGCGATTCTGCAAATATGCAAGCATCTTGGACTTGATTGAAAGAAATTTATCTTCTGAAATGGGAACGTTAATTTTGCCCCATGCGATGTCGTCATGTACGGAAGGAACATCAACTATAAATTTATCATCAGGACTTCTTCCGGTATATTTTCCGGTTTTTACAGAAAGTGCACCTGTTTCAGAAAGAACACCCTCGTTGCGCTCCAAAGCTTTTTCTACGAGAGATGCCGGTGAAAGGTTCCTGTACAGTTTGCCATTACCTGCGATGCCAAGTTCAGTTAACGTTAAATTAGTCATAAATTTTACCCTCCTAAAACTAAAAAACAAATTGGAAACATTATAGCACAATTGTATGCAAATTCAATTATTTGTGATAGAATATGGACCATGAAATTTCCAACTGTTACAAAGCTTTTAGCAACTATATTGGCGGTTGTATCTGTGGTACTTTGTTTTACCGGAATTTACTGTCTTAATGATACGTTAGAAGACAAAGACAGCAATTTAAGGAAACTGGAACTTCTCAAAGAAAGAACAGATACTTATATTGAGTATTCAGCTAAGCTCAAAGATGAACCTACATATGCTGAGGCAAAAGAGACTTATGAGAAACATCTTGCCGAGTATGAAAAAGAAGCAGGGGATCATAAAATAGACCTTGCAACATATACTGCCACAAAGGGTGGTATAAAGGAAGGCAGGGAAGCTCTTGATAAAACCCCGGCCCAACTAATTGCGGCAACTGAGCAGATCAATCAACAGGAGGCGTTATATAACAATCATTCCAGCGTGGAATATCAATCTGCAATTAACACTGCCCGTACTACAGCACTTGAAAAAGCAAAGGATGTTAAAATAGATCAGGTTGGAATGACATTATCTGAGCTAGAGGCTGCTTTAAATACTGCCAAGTCAGGACTTGCTCAGGCTGAGGAAGGGAAGAAACAGGCTGAAAGTGCTTATAATACATATGTCGGATTAATTGCTTCAAAAGAACAACTGGATGCGACAATCCTGTATCTTAATTCTATTCCGAGTCAAGCAGAGCTTGATGCTAAGAAAGCAGAAATTGATGAATTAAAAGCAAAGCAAGATGAGTTAACCGAAAATGAATTGTCTATAATCTCACAGTATGAAGCAAACGTTGCAGCAAGAAACGGCGAGCCTTCAATTGAAGAGCAATTGGAGTCAGCAAATTTAAATCTTGAACTTACAAAGAGCGGGCTTGAGCAGTTTCAGGAATATGATAAGGAATCTTTGAAAAAGGCTGTTGATACAGCAGATGGATATGTCAATACAGCATCTGCTGCAGTAACGCAGCTTGAAATGGCATATAATGGTGTCGTTAATGGCATATATACAGCTGCAGACCAGGCAGTCGAACAAACACTCAAACAAACTATAGCTGAAGCAAGAGCGAAGATTCAGGTTGGTTGGGATACTCTAAGTCTCAGCGAAATTGAGCTTAAAAAACTTGAAAAAGAATTGCCGGATACATTTAAAGAACTACAGGAAGAAAAAGAGAAAATAGATGGCATCATCAAGGAAATAGAGGAAGAATACGAATATACTGAGCAACTTAAAGTTGATGAGAAAAAACTTACATCTACAACACTTCTTCTTAATGGTAATGAAAATATCAAAAGAGATACAGAAGCAGGTATGAATTTAGAAGATGCTGCAAAAAGTGAGATTTCAAGACTGGAAACTTATAATGAGCTTGAATATAAATTAAGACTTATATCAAACTCCGGATTAATTATTGCATTTATTTGTGCTATATTTGTTGCACTTGCCTCATTTGGCAAAATAAAATCTAGATTTATGCAGATATTTCTGATATGTTTAATTATCGCTCTTTGCGGATTCGCTCAATGGGTAAGTGTTTATCTGGGAAGAGGTGATATGTACTCGTGTATTGTAACAGGTGCAATCGCATTAATTACCTTGATATTTATGATTCCAACAAAGAAAAAAGAAATCGGAAGTAATTAAAACTTCCGATTTCTTTTTTTAATATTAATTATTGGAATCCCATTGGATTTTTAGATTGCCAGTTCCAAGTATCGCGGCACATATCATCAAGATTATACTTTGCCTTCCAATTAAGGAGTTTGGCACTTTTATCTGTATCTGCAAATACGGTTGCAACATCACCTGGGCGTCTATCTACTATTTCATATGGTACTTTCTGTCCTGTGACACGTTCAAATGCATTTACCATGTCAAGAACTGAATAACCGGTACCTGTTCCTAGGTTAAATACATTTTCACCTTTGTGATTTTGCATATAATCTATTGCTGCGACATGACCTTCTGCAAGGTCGACAACATGAATGTAATCTCTTACACCCGTACCATCATGTGTATCATAATCATTACCGAAGATATTTAAATGATCACGTCTTCCTACAGCAACCTGGGAAATGTACGGCATTAAGTTATTCGGAATTCCTCTCGGGTCTTCACCTATTAATCCTGATGGATGTGCACCTATCGGGTTAAAATATCTTAAAAGTGCAATTGACCATCCATCATAGGCTTTAACACTGTCTCTTAAAATCTGCTCTGACATATATTTGGTCCATCCATATGGATTTGTGCACATACCGGTAACGGAACTTTCTTTAAGCGGCATATCGTTTCCAGACCAATATACAGTTGCAGAAGATGAGAATACAATATTTTTTACATTATGGTCACGCATCGCTTCACACAGTGTTACTGTTGAAAACAGATTGTTGTTATAATACTCGAGCGGCATAACAACGGATTCTCCGACTGCTTTAAGTCCTGCAAAATGAATAACAGCATTTATATCATGTTTTTCAAATATTTTATCAAGTGCAGAACGGTCTCTTACATCGTTTTCATAGAAGGTGACATTTTTACCGGTTATGTCCCTTACTCGACCCAAAGATTTTTCGCTGGAATTTACAAGGTTATCTATAACTACAACGTTGTAACCTCTTTCAAGAAGCTGTACACATGTATGACTTCCTATGTATCCGGCACCACCGGTTACTAAAATATCCATTTAACACCTCAGTTAAGAAATTCTTCAGGATAGATTCCCTGATCACGCATGTTCTTAAGAGCAAGTTTAACACTTTCAGCGTCTTCTTTATATGTCATTCCGTACCATTTTTCACTGCAATTAAGAAGATGAACAGATGCACTATTATCTTTTATACATTCATTTACAACAAAGGGAAGGAAAAATTCACATTTCAAAGGATTTATTTTTAGATTTTCATCAAGCCATACAGGGAAACGATTGTACAACTCCTCGAGAAGTGAATTTCCAAAAGCCCAGCAGTTCATGGATACAAGAGTATCACCATCAAGATGATGCCATGTGGAACCATCTTCTGTGTATTTGGCATCAGTACCACATTTTTCAATATGAGTTCTTTCAACAACGTCAGTTAAATATCCATCGCAACCACTACATACTCCTCTTGCAACATAGCCGTTTTCGGTAACGGTATTTTTAAGAAGATAGGCAATCATGGCATGCTCATTATCTTTATATCCAGCTGTCATGAAATCATAAAGATATTTATATGCAGAAGGTCCGTAAAAATCATCAGAGTTTAGCACAGCAAAAGGTCCGTCAATCACTCCGCGACAACACATTACGGCGTGTCCCGTTCCCCAAGGCTTAACTCTTCCTTCCGGTATTGAATAACCCTCGGGAAGTACGTCGAGCTGCTGATACACATATTTTACGTCAAAGTATTTTTCAATACGATGACCAATAGCTTCTTTGAAGTCATCTTCAATTTCATGCTTTATAATGAATGCAACTTTTTTAAATCCGGCTCTGTATGCATCATATAATGAGTAGTCAATAATGGCATGTCCTTTATCATCAACAGGTGTAATCTGTTTCAGCCCGCCAAAGCGACTGCCCATACCGGCGGCAAGCAATACTAAAGTAGGTTCGTTCATTTTGACATAGCCTTTCTGCAATAGAAATTAAAAGTTTTTTCACGAAATAGGGAAGTAGAATCCATATGTCCTGGATATACTTCGTAGTCTTCTTCGATTGAACAGATTTTTTTAAGGGAATTCATTATCTCATCGATATCTCCGCCTTCAAGATCTGTTCTTCCGCAGGAACCGCGAAAAAGAGTGTCACCCGTAAATAAAGCGTCTTCAACTTTTATTGTTACCCCGCCTCTTGTGTGACCGGGAGTTGCTATTATCTCAAATTTAAACCCAGCTTTTTCTATAATATCTCCATCATCATAACTGATGGAATTAGGAAATGAACCATCACGACTGTTTATATATACAGGTGCAGATGTTTCTTCCATTACCGATTCTACAGCACCAACATGATCGAAATGTCCGTGTGTAACAAAAATAGCAACGCATGTAAGCTTGTTATCTTCAAGGTAATCAAGAATTAAAGTGCTATCGTCACCTGGGTCTATAACAACACATTCAAGAGTATTTTCATTCGTGACTATATAGCAGTTTGTTTCAAGCTGCCCTACAGGAATAGTTTTAATAAGCATATCATAAATCCTCTGTATCCAATAAAATAGTAACGGGCCCATCGTTTATGGATTCGACGAGCATATCCGCACCAAATTCACCGGTCTGAACTTCAAACCCAAATTCACGACACTTTGCAATGACAAGTTCATACAATGGAATTGCTTTGTCAGGTCTTGCCGCATGTGAAAATCCGGGTCTTCTGGATTTACAATCAGCAAACAATGTAAACTGACTTATTATAAGGATTTCTCTGAAACCGGCATCGAGAGCATTAAGATTCATCTTGCCGTTTTCATCTTCGAATATTCTAAGCCCATTTATTTTATCTGCAATTTTAAGAGCTTCTTTTTCGGTATCTGATTCATGTACACCGAGAAGTACCAGATATCCTTTTCCAATTTTACCTTTTATATCTCCGTCAATAGTGACAGATGCGCTGTTAACTCTTGTTAGAACTGCTCTCAACTGCGGTTGCCTTCCTTTCACCATTTCTGTGTACTTCAGATACACCGGGTATTGTTAATAGTCTGCTCATTATATAATGTAAGTCAGATGAACTTTTTACTTCAAGTGATACTGCAGTCAGTGCTCGTCCGTTTCCTAAATCTCTTGCAGATAAGGAACGGACTTTTGCATTGATTGATGCAAGTACCGTTGCTATATCCATAACCAGACCACCGCGATCTTTTGCAGCTATAAGAAGTGTTGTAATATAGCTGTCATTGATTTTGTCAGCCCATGTAACATTTATCCATCGGCCTTCATTTTCAGGATTAAGTCTGCTCTTGATATAGTTGTCACAGTCTGTTCTGTGAATTGAAACACCTTGACCTCTGGTTATAAAGCCGATAATATCGTCTCCCGGAACAGGCGTGCAGCACCTTGAAAATTTCACAAGACAATTGTCGAGCCCCTCTACAAGAATTCCGTGAATAGCTTTTTTGTTCTGCCTTATATTGGCGTTTGCTTCACGACGTTCCGCTGCCATTTCAAGCTTATCCAGAACAGTCTTCTTCTCAGAATAGTAATTCTTGTATTCATCTTTTAGTCTGTTGACGACTCTCGATACAGCAACTCCACCATAACCGATAGATGCATAAAGATCATCGACACAACTGAAGGAAAGACGCTTTAAAATAGGAGAAATGATATCATCCACTAAAATATCATCTAATGTAAGATTAGCTGTTTTGAGTTCGTCTTCAAGAAGCTCGCGGCCGCGGATTATGTTTTCTTCCCGCCGTTCTTTCTTGAACCATTGCTTGATTTTGGTTCTTGCAGAGCCTGATTTTGCAATATTAAGCCAGTCACGGCTTGGACCCTGCGCTGTTTTCGATGTGCGAATTTGAACTATATCACCATTTTTTAAAGTGTAGTCAAAGGTTACTAATTTGCCGTTGACCTTGGCCCCGACCATGGAATTACCTATATCGGAGTGAATCATATAGGCAAAATCAATAGGTGTTGCGCCGGCAGGAAGGTTAACTACATCGCCTTTTGGTGAAAAGACGAAAACCTCATCGGCAAACATATCTATTTTTAGATTGTGAATGAAGTCCTGAGAGTCAGATTCCTGCTGACTTTCAAGTAAACGACGTATCCAGGCAAATTTCTCTTCATTGCCCTGGCCTATATCTTCACCTTTTCCTTCAAGCTTATATTTCCAGTGCGCCGCAATCCCGTACTCGGCAGTATGATGCATGTCCCAGGTACGTATCTGTACTTCAAAAGGTATTCCTTCAGAACCTATTACGGTTGTATGTACACTTTGATACATATTTGGCTTTGGCGTTGAAATATAATCCTTAAACCGTCCCGGAACAGGCTTAAACATATCGTGAATTATACCAAGAACGTTATAGCAATCAGGAATAGTGTCAACAATTATGCGAAAAGCACAAAGATCAAATATTCCATTTATATCAAGCTTTTGAGCATACATTTTACGATAAATACTGTAAACATGCTTAATTCTTGATTGAACGGTTGCGGTGATTCCCGCGGATAAAAGCCTTTGCTGAATCTTTTCTTCTATTGAATTCATGAATGTTTCAAGATTTCCCATCTTTGAGTCCAAAACATTCATGATTTCATCATAGCCGTCTTTGTCCAGATATCTTAAAGCTAAATCTTCAAGCTCCCATTTCGCTTTTTGCATGCCAAGACGGTGGGCAATAGGAGCATAAATCTCCATAGTTTCATGCGATTTTATACGCTGTTTTTCAGGAGTCTGATAGTCCATCGTACGCATGTTATGGAGTCTGTCAGCAATTTTGATAAGAATAACACGGATATCCTTAGCCATGGCCATAAGCATTTTCCTAAGGTTTTCCATCTGCTCATCTTCACGGCTTGTATATTGCACACGGGTAAGTTTTGTGACACCTTCAACAAGTTCGGCAACAGTTGGTCCGAACATTTTTGTGATTTCATCAGCGGTTATGGAAGTATCTTCAATAACATCGTGCAGTAAAGCGGCAACTATTGAATCTTCGTCAAGTCCCATCTCAACACATATATCGGCTGCGGCAATACAGTGAGTGATGTATTCTGAACCATCTTTGCGTTTTTGCCCATTATGGGCATCTTTTGCAAGTTTATAGGCGCTTGAAATTCGTTCCAAATCCATCTGATGACCGGAACTTTGAATTTTAGTTATTAGATTTTGAAAGAGTTCATCACTTGTCATAGTTTATCTTTCAATAGTTTCATAATTTCAGCTGAATCCAGCTCTGCTTTTTTTGCTAATTTTAATGTGTGCCCTCCGAACACGGAAGAAATTAGTCCAAGTTCTTCAAAAACTTTCATGCATATACAATATACTTCCGGCATCATTTTCTGCGGCATGAATTCAAGTAGTTCATTTAAAGTACTGCCGAATATTTCATGTTTTTCTATTTCTTTCCAAATCCGCACAAAATCCGGTCTGCTTGGACAAAATGCTGATGCTACATCATAATAAGTGAAATCATCTGAAAGTATATTTTCGCAAATTTCTACACTGTTGTGTTTTCGAATATCAACTAAATTCAGCTGAACATTCTGAACTCCGCGAAATTCATTAACCTGAGGATGAAACGCTATATCCACATAATCTCCAATATGCAGATCATATTCCTCGGGTGTATGTGAGAAAAATATGCATCCAAAAAGAGAACCCTTATATGATATCGTTAGTTTAAGATGTTTACCACCACCGACACTTATAAAAGATTCAACTTTTGCACCGCTTATGCACATTAAGGGGCGTGAGTTGCAATTTCCGCAGGGCTCAAGTAAATCTAGAGACTTAACATTTTCAAGAGTTAGAAGAGTTGGATCGCAAATTAAAATATCACATTGTATATCAGGGACAACAACGGGCTTGTTTTTATTATAATAATCCTCTAAATCTTTACGAAATTTTTCAATCATGTCGCTGCGTATATTGAGTCCGGCGGCAAGTGCATGTCCACCGAAAGATATAAGTGAATCAGAACATGCATTTAGAGCATCAAAAAGATTAAATCCTCCGTAAGACCTGCATGAACCTTTTCCAATATCACCATTGATATAAATCATTATGGTTGGAATATTGTACTGTTCTGCAATCCTTGATGCTGCAATCCCAATAACTCCCTGATGCCAGCTGCTACTGGAAAGTACAATCGGTTTTTGAGTATCATAATCTCTCAACCTTAAAGATGCATCTTTCCAGATTTCATTTTCAATAAACTGACGCTCACGGTTTAAAGAACATAAGGTGTCAGCATACTGAGAGGCTTCTTCTTCCGTAGAGCTCATTATAAGATTGAATGCTATTATGGCCTGATTAAGACGCCCGGCGGCATTTATTCTTGGAGCCAATGTAAAGCTGATAGAAGATGCTGTAAGCGTTTCAGGTTCAACGCCGGCCTTTTCTAGCATAGCAGAAATTCCGGGTCGCGGATTTGCCTTAAGCGATTCAAGACCTCTATATACAAAATATCTGTTTTCGCCACATAAAGGCATAACATCTGCAACTGTACCGATTGCCACCAAATCACAATATTTTTCAAGCATTTTGTCGGTGTGACCGTCTAAGGCGCAGATGAGTTTAAATGCTGTACCGACCCCTGCAAGATGTTTGAACGTATATGAATCGTCAGGCTGTTTGCAATCAATAACTGCACAGGCAATAGGAATTTCATTTTCCTTGCATTCATGGTGATCTGTAATAATCATATCAATGCCAAGTGAAGCAGCATGTTTGGACTCATCAAGCGCTGTTATTCCACAGTCAACAGTAATAATAAGAGAAATATTGTTTTGCGCAAATGTTTCAATGGCAGATTTGTTAAGTCCGTAGCCCTCTTCGTTTCTATCCGGTATATAAGGGGTTACATCAAGACCTCTTGAACGAAGATAATCAGTGACTAAACATGTAGATGTAATACCATCTACATCATAGTCCCCGTAAACAGCAATTTTTTCATTATTATTAATAGCTAAATTAAGCCTGTCGACAGCCTTATGCATGTCTTTAATTTCTAGCGGGTCTCCTATAACTTCAGGACTGACGGATATCATTTTTTGTGCTTCGTCCGGATTATTTGCACCTCTAGAAAATAATACATATGCCAGCAACGGAGAAAACCCGGCGTCCACTAGTGATTGAGGGACCTCGGGAATATCATATTCAATTTTCCAATTTTTTAATTTCAAACTATCAGCTACAATCTTTTTTTTATTTTCGTTCTATTTTACAATATCAAATAAGGAAATACAAGGCGTACATAGACTTTGAAAGTGTAATAAATTGTACTTTTATGACATTAAATGGGAATCCTTGGTAATTCAATTGCCGAGCAATTCGCGGAAGATAATAATAAAAATATTTAAATGAAGGTTCTAATCAATGTTAGATTTATAAACAAATATTAGCAGCAGGAACTAATAAGTTCCTGCTGCACGTAATCATATTAACTTTAGGAATCAATTGGCACTCTCAACAGCGTCTTTGTACATTTTTTCCTTTTCAATCTGCAATGCTTCAATCTCTTTTTTGCCTAACGGATACACAAATCTCAAAAATACAAATACAAGAATAAACAGTACTGCGGGGATAAGTACGGAATCGGAATACATTCTTTTAAGAGTATCAGCATTAATATTGGATGTATTTAATACATTGTCGGTATATCCGATACGCATAAGTGATGCATTTACAAGAATTGCTTCGATTGTTTGACCAAGTTTTCTCATGAATGAATAACATGCATAAGATGTGCCTTCATCATGAATACCGAAAGTAACTTCATTGTAATCTATGGCATCTGTTGCAAGTGACCATAGAAGCAGGAACATAAAAGAACTTCCAATTCCTGATAGCAGACATACTGCAAGGAATGCCCATACATTTTTGATGCCGAGAATATAAAGTACAAGATAGCAGATGCCTGCAAAAAGTATTCCGTATGCACATACATCTCTTCTGCCAAATTTGTTACCTAATTTACCGGCAAAAAACATTATAACTGCAACGGGCAGATACTGACATACAGTCGGAAGCATAGTAAGACCGGGAGCTTCAAAATAGTAATCGAATAGATATGAATTATATGCTTGAGCAAACATCTGTGCGGCAAGAAACAACATTGATGCTATACAAATAGCAATGAAGGGACGAGATTTGAATAATTTCAATATTACTTTGAAAACACCATCACCACTTTTTTTGGTGGAGGGTTTTGTTACGACTCTTTCTTTAGATAACTTGTATGTGAGATTAAATGCAACAACAGCAAGTATTGCTATTATTATGCTGCCAACAAGAGTCTTTGTACCACTCATATGCCGTTCGCCATTTACTGTAACATAACAGAAACTTATAAGCAGCATTGCCGGCATTGCACCGAAAGTGGAACCGACAGAGCGGAAAACAGAGAGTGACGATCTTTCGCTCTCATCAGAAGTTATAACCTGGGCAAGAGATCCGTATGGTATATTAATGCATGTATAAAGCATTCCAAAAAGAATATATGTAATATAAGCATATATAAGGTATCCGTTTTGCGATAATCCGGGAATCTTTACAAACATAAGTACTGCAGAAACAGCAACAGGAATTGAAAATACTTTAATCCAATGACGATAACGACCGTCATCGTGATAGGGAGCACGGTCTATAATACGTCCCCAAATAGGGTCGTTTATAGCATCCCAGATTCTGGCAATTATCATCATTATCATTATTGAAACTACGCTCAGCTGCAGTACATCGGTATAGTACTTCTGCAAAATAGACTGCACCAGTCCGAAAAGAAGACAAGAACCAAAATCACCTAATGCATAACCAATTTTATCTTTTCCCTTAATACCGCTAGTTTTACTGATATAAGACTCTTCCATGTTTAAATATCCTTTCATCTCAAGTTACTTCAGAGAGTAATATGTTGTTTGTGTGATGCTACAAAGTATTTCTTGCTAAAAAGGTCCTCTTCTGATTGTAGTATTTAGTAATAGCTCGCCAAGACAGTCTTTCATTTTTATATATTCAGGACCTTTTGTATCAAAGTGTCGGAAAATTCTTCTTTTTGATGTAAATGGTAACCAACCGGGGTCATCACTACTTATAAATTTAACTACCGAATCTATCATTTCATCTTTTAATTTAAAATCTTCCGAACTAAATTCTCGCCAACATTTATCCATGTTCCCAAACATATACCACAAATCGCTTGCATGATATGCCCGATAGAGATTACCGGGAAGAATGCGATCAAAATAGTATGTATAAACGGGTTTTCTGCCAAGACGATCACTCCATAGTGCAAATTCACGTGCCATGTTAAAAACTAAAACAGATGCCATCATATCCTGCGATGTTACGCCTACCATTAGTGGTATATCTAGCATTTTTCCGCTTTTTCTGATTTGGGAAGGCTGACATGGTATCATTTTTCCATCGATACCGGGCTGAAGCAGATGCACATTTCCGTATTTTTTCTTTGTTGCCCACCAAGCTTTCCATAAGGTTTCGGCAGATACTTTTTTGAGTTCTTCGTCGGTTGCACATCCTGCAGCATTCATCACGCGGTCCCAGTAAGGTTTGGCCTGCTCTTTTGTATAACCATTTCCGAATGAAGGAAAGAAACCGGCACCGCTCATCATTATTGCACGTTTTACAATACCTTTAAGGGCATCTGTATAAAGCAGCTGAAAAACACTCATAGCGCCTGCAGATTGACCTATAAGAGTTATATTGTCAGGATCTCCGCCGTAATCAGATATGTTTTCGTATATCCATTTAATCGCACAGAGTTGGTCATACAAAAAATAATTTTCGCATCTATAGAGTCCGAAAACATTTAATCTATATCCTATTGATACGAGAATTATATCTCGTTTTGCATATTCAAAGCTAGTTCCGGCAGGATGCTCGCTTTGTTTACCGGTAAAAAATCCACCACCGTGAATGTAAATAAGTACCGGACAGTTTTTGGCATTTTCAGGGGTTATAATATTTAAAGTTAGCGGGCTTTCAGCATATTCGAAGGTTTCATCACGCCGAAATTCTCTGGTATAGAAACGAGCTGAATCATCTTCATATGTATTTAACTGAGGAAATTCAATGGGCTTTCTTGTAGCATCAAATTCACAACCGAAATCTGATACAGGCACAGGATATTCAAACCTTTTGGCTGTAGCATAGGGTATACCTTGGTAGATATTTCCATTGTTGGTTTTTACACCAGTTACTTTACCACATTTAGTGTTTATTGTAGTTGTTTCCATGTTTTTACCTTGAAATCATTACTTTTTTGTTAAGTATACCATATATTTTTATGACTTGTTGCTCAAAAAATAATTGGATTAATTGTATGAATTAAATAAAAAATTGACCTAAAATCTGAATTTGTTGAGAAATTATTTATCCATTGAGAATTTATGTAAAAAAGAAAGTGCCAAAAACCTACTGTTTAAGGCACTTTTTGACGTATGGAGCATAGGGGGATCGAACCCCTGACCTCAAGATTGCGAACCTTGCGCTCTCCCAGCTGAGCTAATACCCCGAAAGCGAAGTTCATTATAACATAAAAAATGAAATTGTAAAGAAATGAAATGTGTGGTATAGTATCAGCGATGATCTTTGGCAAGGCTGCATTCCCGTATGAGGGTTTCCCTTGTATTGTCAGTTACCTTATAACAGCGTGGATAATTCGGTCTCACGCAATGAAATCCCGTGAACCATGTCAGGCGGGGAACCGAGCAGCATTAAGCGGTGTATTTTGTGTGCCGCGAGGAAGCCGGGTTTGAGTCTGTTGACGGTAATTTGATTAGGTATGCAGTCTTGCCAAGGATCATTAATGTTATATAAATATAAGGATTATTTATGTATCAGGCTTTATACAGGAAATACAGGCCACAGACATTTGATGATGTAATCGGCCAGGAACATATAACTGAATCACTGAAAAACCAAATCATTTCTGACCGCTTGTCCCATGCGTATATTTTTATCGGGACAAGAGGCACAGGAAAAACAACATGCGCCAGAATTTTGGCAAAAGCTGTTAACTGCCAACATCCTGTTAACGGAAATCCGTGTTGTGAATGTGAAGCATGTCGAGGCATTGCAGAAGGTTCGGTTATGGATATTGTTGAACTTGATGCGGCATCCAATAACGGCGTGGATAATGTCAGAACTTTGAGGGATGAGGCAGTATTTTCGCCTGCAAATGTAAGCAAACGAGTATATATAATCGATGAAGTACATATGCTTTCAACCCCTGCATTTAATGCACTTCTGAAAATACTAGAGGAGCCTCCCGAACATCTGATTTTCATTCTTGCAACAACAGAACTGCAGAAAGTGCCTGCTACAATTTTATCAAGATGTCAAAGGCATACATTTAAGAGAATAGATACAGAGAAGCTTGCAAACTATCTTGAAAGTATTGCTCAAAAGGAAAACATAGATTTGACGCATGATGCGGCAATGCTTCTTGCAGGACTTGGTGAGGGATCTGTCAGAGATTCACTTTCTATGCTCGATCAGTGCTCCGCATACGGACATATTGGTGTAGATGAAGTTTATTCAGCAGTAGGTCTTGCCGGGAATAAACGAATTACATCTTTATTTAAAAATATTGCTCTTAGAAACTCATCAGCTGCTATTGATGATTTTACATCTATGTGGAATGATGGTAAAGATCCTTCGGTTGTTTTAAAAGAACTGTCCAATCTTTCCAGAGATGTTCTTATGTATAAAGTAGCTCCGAATGGCGCGATGTCACTTGTATATGGTGGATATGATGTCAATGACATTAAATTTTTAGCCGAGACATTAGATACAGGAAGGCTGATTTTTATAGGCGAGGAGCTCCAAAAGACAATCGGCAATCTCGTTAATCCTAAAATAAATGCGGAGCTATGTATTGTTAAGCTTTCTTGTGCAGATGAGATTTTGAGCCATGTTGTACAAGAGGTTCCGGTAGAACATATAAAGAAGAATGTTGCAACATCTTCTCGTGCTGCAACAGCTATTATTGAGCCATCTGCATCTCCGTTGCAAAGAGATGCCAGTTTAAATGCAGCAGAAATTGATCATCTTCCAAAGACAGAAGAGAAAACTTTGCCTATAATCAGTCAGAAAAGTGATGAAAGTAAAAAATCAAAGCTGGTGCAAGAACCTACTGCAGATAATTCAGCAGAAAGAAATGATTTAGATGTATGGCTTCGTATACGGTCCGCGGTTAAAGATTATTTACCTATACATGTCACAAGATTTCTTGATGATTCAAATAATGTGGTTGCAACATTAGAGAACAATACACTTGTAATTCATGCAGAACCTGGCTTTTGTTATGATTGCGTTAGCAAGGCCGATATAATTGATACAGTTTCAAAAACTGCCAGTGAAATATTGGAAAAAGATATTTTGACTAGAGTAGTTGAGCGTCAAAATAAAGTAACGGCAAGCAGAAGTCTTGATGAACTTAAAAAATTTACAGAAGTAAAATTTATGTGAAAATATAAAGGAGAATTAGTTTTATGGCAAAAGGCGGATATCGCGGCGGCTACGGTGGTGGCGGCGGAAATCAGATGAACATGATTAAGCAGGCTCAGAAAATGCAGCAGGAATTTCTGAAAATGCAGAATGAACTCGAAGCAACTGATTTTGAGTTTACTGCAGGTGGTGGTGCTGTAAAAGCTGTTGTAAGCGGCACAAGACAGTTTAAAAGCATTGAAATTGATCCGGAAGTTGTGGATAAAGATGATGTCGAAATGCTTCAGGACCTTATTCTTTCAGCTGTAAACGGTGCACTTAGAGTAAGTGATGAGACAACAAATGAAAAAATGTCAAAACTGCAGGGTGGTCTTGGCGGATTTTCAGGACTCTTCTAATCTATATTATGATATTAAATGATTACCCGCGTCCTCAACTCAAAAGAGATGAATGGATATGTCTTAACGGACCGTGGGAATTTCAGATAAGCAATTCCTCCCGTAAACCGGATGTTTACGGGAGTGAAATTATTGTGCCTTTTTCACCGGAATGTGAACTTTCCGGAATAAAAAGACAAATAATGCCGGGCGAATATATCTATTACAGGAAAAAGATTTCGGTTCCTAGTGAATTTTCCGATAAAAGAACTATTTTGCATTTTGGTGCGGTAGATTATGAAGCTACTGTATATATCAATGATGCAAAGGTCTGTAATCATACAGGAGGATATCTTCCGTTTTATGTAGATATATCTGACTATATTGTTGATAATAATGCAGAAATCGTAGTTCAAGTAAGAGATGATTCCGATACAAGTTATCACTCAAGAGGCAAGCAGAAAATAAAAAGGGGTGGTATTTGGTATACTCCGCAAAGCGGAATATATCAGACAGTCTGGCTTGAATTTGTGCCTGACACATATATTCAAAGCCTTAAAATAACTCCCGTTTACGATGAAAAAATACTTGAAATATCAGCAACTATTATTGGGGAAGGTAAAGCTTATACCACATTTGAAGATAAAGTATATGAGCTTCCTGCAAGGATTCCTGTCCAGTTCGCTGAAGACTGGTCACCCGATAATCCTAAATTATATTATTTTACTGTTAAATGCGGTGATGATATAGTCCAGTCATATTTCGCCATGAGAAAATTTTCTGTTGACGTTGATGAAAAGGGAATTAAGAGACTTTTCCTTAATAACAAGCCTTATTTTCATAATGGACTTCTTGACCAGGGCTACTGGCAGGATGGAATGTATACTGCTCCATCGGATGAGGCTCTTATTTATGATATAGAGCTTGCCAAAAGTATGGGGTTTAATGTCCTTAGAAAACATATCAAAGTTGAACCGCTAAGATGGTATTACCACTGTGACCGACTTGGCATGATAGTTTGGCAGGATATGATTAATGGTGGTGGACACTATAAATCCTGCGTTGTTACATGGCCTGTAATTTTTGGATTTAATATCAAAGACGGCAACTATAAAATGTTCGCAAGGGAAAATAAAGCCGGACGAGATGAATTCAAGAAGGAACTTAAAGAACTTATTGAACATCTCTATAACTGTCCTTCAATTGCGTTATGGACTGTATTTAACGAAGGATGGGGACAATTTGATGCAGCTTCAATGTATGAATATGCTTCGAAACTTGATCCTACCCGAATAATTGACCATGCTTCCGGATGGCATGACCAGGGTGTTGGTGAAGTAGTTTCCAAACATGTATATTTTAAAAAATATAAGTTCCATCCAGACAAGTTGGGGAGATGTGTCCTACTTTCAGAATTTGGCGGATATAATCATAAGGTTAACGGTCATTGTTTTAACAATAAAAATTTCGGATATAAAGGTTACGATACTCCTGAACAGCTTAAATGTGCATTGCGCGAACTATATCAGGTGCAGATTAAACAAGCGTATGAAAAAGGTTTGGCTGCTGCGATTTATACTGAACTTACGGACGTCGAAGATGAATTAAATGGTCTTGTTACATATGACAGGAAAATTGTAAAATTACCGGCTTCCGAAATTAAAGAAATAGTTTCAATTTAATTAACAACTTAATCACACCTCTATGTTAAGATGCAAAAGGCTTACAGAAAGGTGTGATTTTTTTGAAAAAAATTTTGCCTGCAATTATAACAATGATTATAATTTTTTGCAGTTTAAGTGCTTTTGCTTGTGCAGATAATCCTGATGCTACAAATACCCGTACAGTAATCGGCGCAGACTTAACTGATGAGCAAGTTGCTAGTGTTTATTCAACATTTGGTATTTCAAGGTATTCCGTGCCTGAACTTACTATGACGAATGAAAGAGAAAGAGCAGAGCTGTCAGGCTTTGTGGACTCATCAATTATTGGAACTAAATCCATATCATGTGTATACGTATCGCTTAAAAATGATGATACAGGTCTTGATGTTACTACTTCTGAAAATATAACATGGTGTACACCACAAATGTATGTTTCAGCACTTGCAACAGCGGGAATAACAGATGCAAAAATTGTTGTTACAGCGCCTTTTGCAGTTTCAGGTACTGCCGCACTTTCAGGCGTGTTCTGGGCATATGAAGATATTACAGGAACTAAACTTGATGATACAGCAAAACTTATTGCAACACAGGAACTTACAATTTCAGGTGATCTTGTTAATGAAGTGGGGAATATGGATGCCTCCGCAATAATAGATGACCTAAAACTTATGCTTAACGAAACTTCCGTAATGTCAGATTCTGAAATAAAGACAGAAATTATAGATATTGCGGCTCAATATAATATTACCTTGACAGATGCTCAGATAGACAAAATTATTAGCCTTTGCAGGTCTCTTGAGGGTTTGGATGATGATTCACTCCTTCAAAGGGTTGAGGAAGTTCAGTCTACACTTAGAAAAGTAAATGAAGCAAAAACAAAAATTTCCGGATTTGCCCAGACAGTTGAAAAAGTGGTTACTTCAGTTAAAGGCTTTTTTGATAAAATCGGTTCTATAATTGGCTATTTTGGTTAAAAAAGATATCGTACTGCATACACAGTACGATATCTTTTAATTATCTTAAATGAAACCCAAATAGATACAGCATGAAATATGCTGTTGGAATTGCAAATATTATAGCATCTGCCCGATCAAACATACCTCCGTGGCCTGGAATTAGATTGGAGAAATCTTTAATGTTAAGATATCTTTTAATCATTGATTCTGACAAATCACCTATTTGACCAAGGGTTGAAGATACAAATGCGGTTATTAAGCACACATAGAGCGGAAGGGGAGTTGCTGAAAACTTTGCCGATAGCAGGTAAACGACAAAACCACCTAAAAGTGAAAATATTGCACCGCATACAGCACCTTCAATTGTCTTATTTGGAGAAATGTCTGGAGCCAGTTTATGCTTTCCAAAAAGCATACCTCCGAAAAGCGCAAATGAGTCACAGAGAATACTTGAGATGATGGCAATACCACATGTTTCAGCCCATCTGTCACTTGCTGCAATCAGCATACATATTGCAAATAAAAAACAAGGATACGAAAGTACAGAAACAGTATTGATTGCACCTACAGCAGATACTTTTTTATGTATAATTCCTGAGTATAGGGAAACAAGTACAGAAATTACATATACACCAAGATAAGTCATAAGACCGCATTTTGTTATGGATAAAAAAGCATTGACTATAAGATAAGAAATAAGAACCCAAAGAGTTATATAAACATTTGTAGTTTCTAAATTCTTAGAGTATTCATAAGCACAAAGACATCCGATTACCATGAAACATAAAACTCTGGTAATCATAAAAGGCGCACAGGCAACAATGATAGCTATAAGTACAGCTGCAGATAAGATTCTTTTTTTCATGCCGGTTCGTAAGATTTACTTATCTGATTTCCGTCAGCATCGTATTCAATATCTTCCATGATTTGTGGATCTACTTTGCTGCGCTTCTTGATGACCATACCTTTACCTTGAACATTGAATACCCAGATTTTATAACCGGGATTATTGGGGTCATCTTTATTAAAAGCAGTGGTTTCATTTAATCTGCAGAATTTTGCTCTGCCTTCGGCAGTATCGAGCAGGTCGCCTTCTCCGTTATAGAAAAGCTCATCTTTAACTGCCTGCTTTTTAAATTCTTCCCAGCTTTCATTATTAGAATTATAGGCTCTATCTACATCATTGGGCTGTATCACGAAATTTACTCTCCTTAAACGATTTTATTTTCTTAAAACTATAACATTTCTACAAATTTTATTCAACTTAATACTGCACTTCTTGAATTTTGAATTTACTTGGATATAATACATTCTAGGCAAATTTTACTTCAAAGAAACGGAGAAGAAGTATGAAAAATATGACCAGGGTTGCGCTTGTTACATCAGGCGGTGACTGTCAGGGGCTAAATGCTGCTATAAGAGGTGTTGGAAAAGCACTTTTTGAGCGATTTGGTACTGAAAAAATTGAAATATTCGGTATGAAGGATGGTTATAGGGGATTAATCGATTGTGACTACGATTTTATGCCTCCTAAAGCATTTTCCGGAATTATCACTGAAGGAGGTACAATTTTAGGTACATCCAGACAACTATATATACCGGGTAAAGATATTGTTGATGAAGAAGGCAACAGCCTTATTCCGGCGATGAAAGACACATATAACAGACTTAATCTTGACTGTCTTGTCATAATGGGTGGTAATGGTACTCAAAAGAGTGCAAAATTAATTTCAGATTACGGTATGAATGTAATTACGCTTCCTAAAACCATAGATAATGATATTTATGGTACAGATACAACATTCGGATTCCAATCCGCAGTTGATATTGCTACCAATGTGATTGACTATGTCCATTCAACAGCACAAAGCCATAGCCGTGTTTTTGTTGTTGAATGTATGGGCAGAGATGCTGGTTGGCTTACTCTTTATGCAGGTGTCGGATCAGGTGCTGACGTTGTGCTCATTCCGGAAATCCCTTATGATATAAATAAAGTAGTTGATTTAATAGAGTCTCGTAAGAAAAAGGGAAGAAGTTTCTCTATTATTGCATGTGCAGAAGGTGCTGTTGAAAAAGGTGATGTTCTTTTAAGCGAAGAAGAAGCAAGAAAGAAAAAAGAAAATATGGACGCGCCTACAGTATCGTATGCACTTGCAGATGCCCTTGAAAAGCTCACTGGTCAGGAAGCAAGAGTTGTTGTTCCCGGACACTTCCAGAGAGGCGGTCCTCCTTGCCCTTATGACAGAGTACTTGCTACACACTTTGGAGCAAAAGCTGCAAATCTTATAGCTGAGAAAAAATATGGCCGCATGGTTGCAATTCAAGGCGGAGTTGTTACAGATATTCCACTTGAAGAAGCGGCTTCTAGAACTAAATTCCTTCCTGTTGACCATCAGATGATTCAGGTCGCAAGAGATATTGGAATTTGCATGGGTGATTAAAAATAACAAAGGATCCGGTCTTTTAGATCGGATCCTTTGTTATTTTTTAAACTCTTTTCCACTTACAGCCGTTTGGTATATCTGTTAATTCGATCCCCTCATCTTTAAGAGCGTTTCTGATTGAGTCTGCTGTTGCAAAATCTTTAGCTTTCTTAGCAGCCTGACGCTCTTTTATTTTTGAAGATATTAATTCGTCATCAATACCATCTTCTGCAATGATAGTAAACTCAGCAGCTGTTGCCTTCTGCTTTTTGAGTTTTTCTCTTTCAATGGATGCTTTTTCTGTCAAAGAAAGGGAAAGTACTTTGTCAAAGTCATCAATTATCTTGAGTTTTGTATAGTCATTAGTCTTGTATTTTAAAACATCATAGAGTGCAGTAACTGCAAGGGAAGTATTCAGGTCATTATCAAGTGCAGCATGGAATTTTTCACTGAGTTTTTCATAAGCTTCATTATCAAATTCTGCAGTTTCATCTGAAAGTCCTGCTATCTTTGTTATGAGTTTATTGTATGCAAGCTGTGCGTTGTCGAGGTTTTCCCACGTAAATACAAGGCTTTTACGATAATGACTCTGAAGGCAGAAAAATCTGTATGCAAGAGGGGAATAGCCTTTTTCCTCTAAAAGTGAAACCGTCAAAAATTCACCTTTTGATTTTGACATTTTTCCTTCAGGTGTATTGAGATGATATACATGCATCCAGAAATTACACCATGGATGACCCAAGTATGATTCTGACTGTGCAATTTCATTTGTGTGATGGGGGAATGCATTGTCAATTCCACCACAGTGTATATCGAGATTTTCACCAAGGTGTTTCATGGAAATACCGGAACACTCAATATGCCATCCGGGATATCCGATGCCCCATGGAGAATCCCATTTCAGAGCCTGATCTTCAAATTTGGATTTAGTAAACCATAAAACGAAGTCATTTTTGTTTTTCTTGTTTGTATCTTCTTCAACACCTTCACGAACACCAACTGCGAGATCTTCTTCGTTGAAATCATTGAATATATAATATTTTTCAAGTTTTGATGTATCAAAATATACATTTCCGCCTGCGAAATATGCATAGCCTGTATCCATAAGTTTGGATATTATTTTTATATACTCATCAATGCAGTTTGTTGCAGGCTCTACGACATCAGGCTTTTTTATATTTAATTTTTCGCAGTCATTAAAAAATGCATCGGTATAAAACTGAGCAATTTCCATTACAGTTTTATGTTCACGTTTTGCACCTTTTAACATCTTGTCTTCACCCTCGTCAGCATCAGATGTGAGATGTCCGACATCGGTAATATTCATTACGCGTTTTACATTATATCCGTCATAGCGAAGGTACTTCTCAAGTACATCTTCCATGATATAAGAACGTAAATTACCAATATGTGCAAAGTGGTATACAGTAGGTCCACATGTATACATAGAAACAAGATCAGGGTTAATAGGCTTGAATTCTTCACGTTTTCTTGTTGCACTATTATAAAGAATCATACTTTAAAAACTCCTTTGTTTTTAATGAAATATTCTATGCCTGAATAAACAGTTGTGATTAATATTATAATCCATACTATGGTATCCAGAACAGTATTTTTGAAAATCAGCATGGCGGCAAGGCCTACCATAGTTGATGCAGTTTTGAATTTCCCGGAAAATGCAGCGGCAATAACTAGCTGTTTTTCTGCTGAGAGCATCCTTAATCCCGCAACAGCAAATTCTCTGAAACATATAATTGCAAGAACCCAGCCTGGCATTCTTGAAACTTCAACAAAATAACACATTGCACTTATTACAAGCATTTTGTCAGCAAGCGGGTCCATGAATTTTCCAAAATTTGAAATCTGATTAAACTTTCTTGCTATGTAACCATCTGCAGAATCACTTATACAGGCGATAATATAAATTACGAATGCCAGATATAGATGTTCAGTGTACAGAGATACCATAAAAAATGGTACAAGTATAACACGCAAGATAGTTATTTTATTAGCAGTAGTCATAGATTAACCTCTTTGCCGAAAAGATAACCATCGTCCGTGTCAGTTATTAGAACATTTGCAAAGTCTCCGGGAACACATTCACCTTCAAAAATAACCTGCCCGTCTATTTCAGGTGAATCTGCATAGGAACGCCCTATTAATTGCCCGTCTTGTTCATCTTCACATAAGACACGAATAGTTTTGCCTATAAAAGAATTACAAAACTCATCCATAATAGGTGCTTGTATTTCTGTCATAATAAATTCTGCTCGTTGCTGAGCTATATCGAAAGAGCAGTGCTCCATTTCAGATGCAGGTGTTCCATCTTCAGGAGAAAACGGAAACACGCCGGCACGCTCTATTTTAGCGTCTTTAAGGAACTCACATAGTTCGTTGAATTCTTCGTCACCTTCACCAGGAAGACCCGAGATGAGACTCGTCCGAAGTACAAGATCTGGAATTTCTTCACGTAACTTTTTGAAAAGTTTACGAATATCTTCTCCGCTTCCGCGTCTATTCATTTTTTTAAGTATTGAGCTGTTTATATGCTGAATAGGAATGTCAAGATATTTAAGTATCTTATCGTTTGTGGCAATTTCATTTATAAGTTCATCATCAATTGCTTCCGGATAGAGATAATGAAGTCTGATCCATTCAATACCGTCTATTACAGATAATTTCCTGCAAAGTTCAGCAAGACAGGGCTTGTTATATAAATCAGTTCCGTACCGAGTAATATCCTGTGCAATGACAATCAGCTCCTTGATACCATGCTCAGCTAAATCACTTGCTTCTTCAAGTATATTTTCTATTTTTCGTGAGCGATATCTTCCGCGTATGTATGGAATTGAACAGAATGCGCAGAAGTTGTTGCATCCTTCTGCAATGCGAAGATATGCCCAACTTGGACCTGTTGAGATAACCCTAGGTATTTCATCTATAGGCAGAGAATTACCTTTAAACGAATTGAATTTTTCACCTTTTAGTATTGCTTCACTTGCAGTTACTATTTCATCAAAAGAACCGACTCCCAGAAATGCCTTAACTTCCGGTATTTCCGATATTATTTCATCTTTGTATCTTTCGGCAAGGCACCCGGTAACAATTATATTATTATTTATTTGTGCTGTTTCAAAAATAGTATCTATGGCTTCCTGCTTTGCAGAATCAATAAAACCACAAGTATTTATTATAACAATATCAGACAAAGCGGTATCGGATATCAACTCAAAACCTGCCTCTGTCATAAGATAAATCATCTGTTCGCTGTTAACTAGATTCTTAGCACAGCCGAGTGAAATTAATGAAAAAGTCTTATTGTTCATAACGCCTCATTGCCGATTTGATTTCGTCCCAGGAATATCCCCTTCGGAACAGTGAATTGGAAACTTTTTGAATTTGTTTTTGGTCAGTAGGATCACTTAAATGGGTAGAGATATAATGGTCAATCTTTTCATCTGTATCGGGTAACTGCTTAAGTGCGTCATCCCATAAATCACGATCTATTCCTCTTCGCCATAATTCATCCTTGATTCTTCCCACTCCATATGATTTGGCATAATAATGACGAACAATAGCATATGCGTATTGCTCATCATTAATTAAACCTGCATCTGTAAGTTTGTTGACGCAGAAATCTGCAATTTCTTCACTGTATGATTTTTGAATTAATTTATCATACAGTTCTTTTCCGGATATCATTCTGCGCGATGCCAATTCAGCGGCTTTATTAAGAGCAAGATATTTAGCTGAAGATTCTTTTAAAAGAATAAATGAATCCTCGTCAATATCTTTTCCACAGTAAAGGCGCATATCGGTGACTACACCTAATGTTGAATTAACTTCGCATCCGTCTGAAAAACAGACAGTAATTCTTTCATTTGATGTCTGTTTCAGAGCAGTTATTATCATATATCGTCGTCAAAATCGTCAGCGCTTATATCAACTGCTTTTACCTGCGCAGCTTTTTGCTGTTCTGCTGCAGCTGCAGCTTTACCACGGGCGGTAAGCTTGTAAGCATTTTCCCTTATTTGCTGTTCAACGATATCACATACATCGGGGTGTGCAATTAAATATTCTTTGACACCGTCACGGCCTTGAATTCTTTCGCCATTGCATGTATACCAAGCTCCGGCTTTATCTATAATTTCAAGTTTTACGCCTATATCGACAATCTCTCCGATTTTTGAAATACCCTCGCCGTAAATTATATCAAATTCAGCCTCACGGAACGGAGGAGCAACTTTGTTCTTGACAACTTTAGCCCTTGTACGGTTACCAATCATTTCACCGCTGTTTTTAAGGGTTTCAATACGGCGTACATCTATACGAACCGATGAATAGTATTTAAGAGCAAGTCCACCGGGAGTTGTTTCAGGATTTCCATACATAACACCAATTTTCTGTCTCAACTGGTTTATAAAAACTACAGTACAGTTGTTTTTGGAAATTGCACCGGCTAGTCTTCTCATCGCCTGGCTCATAAGTCTTGCAAGCGCACCGACTACGACATCACCGACTTCACCTTCGAGTTCTGAACGTGGAATTAAAGCTGCAACAGAGTCGATAACAACTACATCTACTGCACCGCTGCGAACAAGAGATTCTGCAATATCCAAAGCTTGCTCTCCTGTATCAGGCTGGGAAATAAGAAGGGAATCTATATCTACGCCAAGTGCTTTTGCATATGCAGGTTCTAGTGCATGCTCGACATCTATGTAAGCTGCTTCACCACCGTCTTTCTGAGCTGAAGCAACTACATGAAGGGCAAGTGTTGTTTTACCAGAGGCCTCAGGTCCATAAATTTCTATAATTCTGCCTTTCGGCACGCCACCTATGCCGAGCGCAAGGTCCAAAGATAATGAACCGGTAGAAAGTGCTTCAACATTTTCCGAAATGTCTTCACCGAGGCGCATAATAGCACCTTTGCCATAATCTTTTTCGATTTTTGCAATTGCTGTTTCTAGCGCTTTTTTCTTATCCTGGTCGGTAATTTTATCAGTTACTGATGCTTTTTTCTTCTCTGCCATTATTGTATATATCCTTTCAGTTATTATTTCTTATTCCGATGACTGCACGTTCAACATTTATTGTGTCTTTGCGAGTATACACAGTTGTAAATCCGGCTTCAATCAAAAGTTCAGATACTTTATCTGCCTGCTTTTCTCCGACTTCAAATATAATACTTGCGTTGTCATTTAAAACGACAGTCCATTTTTTAATAATATTTCTATAAAAATCATATCCTGTTTTACCGCCGTCCAAAGCTAGAACAGGTTCATAGTCTTTAACTGATGAATCGAGTTTTTTAATCTCGGATGTTTTAATATATGGCGGATTTGATATAAGCATATCAAATTTACCTATTCCCATTGTAGGATCCGAAAGAGCATCACCTTCAAGAGCGATTACTCTAGATGATAAATGAAGCCGGGATATATTTTGCCTGCAAACTGATAATGCCTCTTTGCTTTTGTCAATTGCAATTATACTTGATGCAGGTATTTCTTTAGCCAGAGTACATCCTATATTACCGCTGCCACAGCACAAATCCAAAATTCGAGCATCCTGTTTTTTACCGATAAGTATCTCTTTAGCTGAATCAATCAATACCTCGGTATCAATTCTTGGAATAAGAACATCACGGTTTACATAATACGGTATACCATAAAATTCCCAACTGTTTGTTATATAGGCAATCGGTTCGCCTTTGAGTCTTCTTTCAACATAAGAATTGTTACGATCGGCAATCTCATCTGTGGTATAGAGCTGAATCCCGGCAAGCAGTTTTTCAATAGTTTTGTTTGAAGCTCCGGCGAGAAGAAGCTTTGCTTCCTGCTGATAACTTTCAAAACCTGCATCACGCAGTTTCTTTCTGCTATCGAGATAAATATCGTAATAAGTTCTCATTCGAGGATTTTCCTTTAAAAATAGTATAGCATGCTGATTTTGTGAATAAACATAAAATAAACGCTTTTTTTATAAATTTAAAGAACCGACTGTTTTATTTACCCCATTCGTCTTCGCCACGTTCATCGGGCAAAACAAGCTTTATTGCTCTTATAGCACATTCGAGCATAATGTCATCGGGTTCATTGGTTGTTATATGTTGCAGTAATTTTCCGGGAGCAGATAAGATGCCGGAGAGCTTATTATCATGGAGTCCGCACCAGCGATTGATTTCATAGCTTATTCCAACAACAACCGGGAGAAGTAAAAGATGAAATCCTATTCTTGCAAAGGTATTTGTTGCGGTAACTACAGAGTTTACTATTATACTGACAAAGACAACAACAAAAAGAAAACTTGTTCCACATCTGGGATGAAATCTGGATTCTTCTCTTGCGTTTTCAACGGTAAGCTCTTTACCATGCTCATAACAAAATATGGTTTTATGCTCTGCTCCATGGTATGAAAATACACGCTTTATATCATTCTGCTTTGAACACAGATACATATAAAGAAGCAAGATAACAACTTTAAGGATGCCTTCAAAGATATTGCGTAGAAATATTCTGTTGTATATGGGCTTTATAAAACCTATGAGTGTTGTGGGTAAAAAGACAAAAAGGAATAAAGATAAGAGTATGCCGAGTACAACAGCAACTCCGATAATCAGCTTTTTGGCTTTATCTTCGGAAAAATGTTCTGTTATCCATTTATCCACGGCATCCGGTTCACCCTGCTCTTCTTCGGGAAGTAATTCAGCAGAGTAGGTAAGGGCCTGCATGCCATTTACAAGAGAAGAGATAAATATAAAACATCCGCGTATAAAAGGTACGCCTAGAATTTTATATTTATCCTTCGTTATTTTTAAATCTTCTACTTTATCGATAAATCCATCGGTAGTTTTACAAACGATGGATTGTTTTTTGGGGCCACGCATAAGGATGCCTTCCATTAATGCCTGCCCGCCTATTGATGTTTTAAATTCCTTGTTTTGCATTATTTATTACTCATCGGAAGTGTTACAGTAACCCTGCAACCTCCGCTTTCCGCATTTGAAATATTAAGTGATCCGTTGTGCCTTGTAATAATTTCATCACATACGGCAAGTCCGATACCTGTACCTCTGTTTTTTGAAGAGCCTTTATAAAATTTTTCTTTGACGTGTGGTAGTTCATCCTCGGGTATTCCGTGACCATAATCTCTTATGGTGACATATACATTTTCATTGTTTGAACTTAATTCCACATCTATTTTTTTGCCGTCGACACCATGCTTTGAAGCATTATCCAAAAGATTAAGAAATACTTGCTTTAGACGCTCCGGATCACCTGGGATAAGCGGTATTTCACTATCGGGTGATTTGTAGGATACTTCGATACCTGCCTGCTTCATAAGTTCCCCATAGGTAAACATAGAATCTTCAAGCTCTGCGGCAATATCGATAAGTTCAATTCTAAGATTGAATCTTCCGTCTTGAATTCTTGTAAACTCGAGAAGTTCGGCTACCATTCGGGTAAGCCTTTCAGCCTCTTTTGAAATAATATTAATGCCTCTTTTAGAATCGACGCTAATATTTTCATCATACTCTATGGTTTCCGCCCAACCGGTAATTGCTGTAAGCGGAGTTCTCAGCTCATGAGATATCTGAGATACAAATTCGGTTCTGGACTTCTCGGCCATTGCAATTTTTTTGGACATCTCATTGATAGAATCGGTGAGATCACCGATTTCATTGTCCGAAGTTTTTTCTTCCTGGATACCATAGCTTCCATCAGCTATTTTTTTTGAAAATTCAATTATTCTGCAGATAGGGTCTGACACAAACGACCTGAACCAGAAATTAATTAAAATAGTATATATGGCAAGTACTATAAGAATAATAACAGATGCTATTATAGAGCCTCTCACAACAAGCCATATTGCAATCAGTAATAAAGCAAGGGCAGCAATTCCAGATATTAATAGTTGATTTTTAAGACTGTTTAACAAGACTGCAAACCTATCCTATCAGTATCCCCATTTGTATCCATAACCCCACACTGTTGTGAGGTATTCCGGCTCAGTGGGATCAGCCTCAATTTTCATACGGAGTCGACGAATGTTAACATCAACAGTTTTAAGCTCACCAGAGAAATCTGATCCCCAAACAGCATTAAGAATATCGTCTCGACTCATTGCTTTTCCTGGATTTTCCATAAATAATTTCATTAAAAGATATTCAATCTGAGTAAGTTTTAAACGCTGATTATCCTTTTCGAGTGTGCGATTTCTTGTATTTAAGATGAATGGGCCACTTTTGATTTCAACAGAGTCCTTTTCATCATCATCCACACCGAGTCTTCGGATAAGTGCGTCAACTCTGGCTGTAAGTTCTGCAGGTGAGAAAGGCTTTGTAATATAGTCATCGGCACCGTTCATAAGTCCTGTAACCTTATCGATTTCCTGACTTTTTGCAGTTAACATTATTATACCCATCTTAGAGCCTGATGCTCTGATGCGTCTGCATACTTCGACACCGTCAATACCCGGAAGCATGACGTCCAAAAGTGCCAATGCAATATCCGGATTTACCTTTAGTTTTTCTAATGCTTCTTCGCCGCTGCATGCTTCAATCGGTTCAAAACCACTTCTCCTGAGATTTATGACTACAAAAGAACGGATATTTTCCTCGTCTTCCAGACAAAGTATTTTTTTCATAATGAAAACCTCCGTAAGATTAATTTTACAAATTTAAACATACTTGTAACAGATTATAGCATAATATGACTAAGTTTGGTAGTTAAAGTTTACAATATTTATTTTAATTGTAAATCTATTATAAAGGTTGACATAATGCTGATACTTTTGTGATTTTTAAATTATTCGCGTAATTAAAATAGGCGGGCTTCCGCTTTTTATTAACGGAAGCCCTAAAACTTATTGCTTATAATCGAATATTGTTTCTTGAAATATCTTTGATGGAAGGTGTACCGCACATAATCATTGTGCTTTTTAGTTCAGATGTGATTTTGTCCATGTATACTTTTAGACCTTCGCCACCTGCTCCATATATGCTGTTGAGAATAGGACGGCCTATTAATACAGCATCGGCACCAAGTGCAAGAGCTCTGAAAACATCAACGCCGCTTCTTATACCTCCGTCAACAATAATGGTTATTTTTCCTTTAACTGCATCGACGATTTCAGGAAGTACTTCACAGGTCGATGGACAACCACCCTGCACTCTGCCACCATGATTTGAAACGACAATTCCTTTAGCACCCGACTCAACAGCTTTAAGAGCACCATTTGCAGTCATAATGCCTTTAATAATAAACGGCATTTTTGCATATGATGTAAATTCTTTCATTTCATCAACAGTTTTACTTCCGGCATTTGGATTCATTGCCTTAAGGAATGGAAGACCGGCTCCATCTATATCCATAGCAACTGCAAAAATATTCTTTTCATTAAGTAAATCAAGCTTTTCTTTAACAAACTCTTTGTTCCAGGGCTTAATTGTAGGACATCCAAGACCACCTAACTCAGTCATAACTTCAGCAGCAGACTGCATTACAGAAGGATCAACTCCGTCACCTGTAAAACCGAGTATTCCATATTCGTTGGCGGCTTTAAGCATTATCTTGTTGTATTCAATGTCCGTATACTTATCGCCATAACTTATTTTAAGACCGCCAATTGGCGCCACAAAAATAGGCGCATTGAAAGTATGTCCAAAAAGTTTGAAGGAAATATCCGGGTCGTAATTCGGGTTCAATGTATCCATATTTACGCATATTTCCTGCCATTTTGAATAATTTCTTTCGGCAGTATTTCCAGGGAATTTACTTCCCGGACCGGGGATTGTGTTTGCGCATGCTTTGCCGTTGCATATAGGGCAGTTTTTGCAGTAAGGTCCAAGCTGACCGTCTGCAGCAGAATGTACTTCAGCGTATGTCATTATTATTTTACTCCTGTTAAATCAAAATTGGGGATAAGTTCATCTGTAGAAGAAGAGTTATCCTGTGAAAATCCGGATAATCCACGAAGCTTCATATAGTGAATAAGCATTTCATTTTCATCTTCTGTAACTCTATTATTTATATCACATGCCTTCATCGGTGTAAATTGGCTCATAAGGGAAAATAAGACACTGTCCTGCGGGAAATTGTCTGAAATAAAATCGATTACATCCATTGAGTTTTCAGTGTATCCGGGAAGAATCAGGTGTCGTACGAGCAGACCACTTTTAAGCAGACCATTATCAAATATGTATTTTCCTGTTTGCCGATACATTTCTTTTAAAGCATTGCCGGCAACTTCGGGATAATCTTCGGCATAACTGTATTTTTTGGCGAGTTGATGATCGGCATATTTATAATCCGGCATATAAATATCTACAAGCCCTTCGAGTTTTTTAAGGGTTTCGGCTTTTTCATAACCGGATGAATTCCATACTACAGGTATTTTTAAATTAGCAAGAATAAGGGATTTCGCTATTATTTCTGAAAAGTGAGTCGGTGTAACAAGATTTATGTTATGAACTCCTTTTTCCTGAAGTCTAATCATTATGTCTGAAAGCTCAAACTCATCAACTTGTTTACCTGTCTGTTTACGAGAGATTTCATGATTTTGGCAGAAACTGCATTTGAGGTTGCAACCGGAGAAAAAAACAGTACCTGAACCATTTGTTCCGCTGATGCATGGCTCTTCTCCAAAATGCGGAGCGGCACGAGTCACGTAGGGCATTCTGCCACATGCACAAAAGCCAAATTTTATATCTCTGTCAATACTGCAGTTACGAGGGCAATCATTACAAATATACATTAATATATTCCTTGTCAATTTGACTATAAAACTTATTTTATACGGCTGAATTATAGTCAAGTTTTGTACAATATGCAAGAAAACAAAAAAACACAAAATAAGTGCATGAATTTTGCGATATTTGTGATATTATGATACCTAAACTATATAAAATGTTGGAGGAATAAGATGAATTATAACAAAAAGACCGTTAATGATATCGACCTTAACGGTAAAAAAGTTCTTTTGAGATGCGATTTTAACGTACCTCAGAATAAAGAAACAGGCGAAATCACTTCCGATAAGCGTATTGTAGCTGCAATTCCTACGATTAAATACCTCCTTGATAATGGTGCGGCAGTTATTGCATGCTCTCATCTTGGTAAACCCAAGGGACAGTGGAAAGATTCTCTTACACTTGCTCCTGTTGCAAAGCGTCTTAGTGAAAAGCTTGGCATGGATGTTAAATTTGCCAAGGATATAATCGGCGAAGATGCAAAGAAACTCGCATCCGAACTTAAGGGCGGCGAGATTATGCTCCTTGAAAACCTTCGTTTTGACCCCAGAGAAGAAAAGAATGATCCTGAATTTGCTAAGGAACTTGCTTCCATGGCTGATGTTTTCGTATCCGATGCTTTCGGCACTGTTCACAGAGCACATGCTTCAACTGAAGGTGTTTCAAAGTATCTCGACGCTTTTTCCGGACTTCTTGTTGACAAAGAGCTTTCAATTATGGGTAAAGCCCTTGAGAATCCTCTTCGTCCGTTTGTCGCAGTACTCGGCGGTGCAAAAGTTTCTGATAAAATTAATGTTATCAACAATCTTCTTGAAAAGGCTGATACTGTCATTATCGGTGGCGGAATGGCTTATACATTCAAAAAGGCTCAGGGTTATACAATAGGCAAGTCTCTCCTTGAAGAAGACCGTATTGAATATGCAAAAGAAATGATTAAAAAGGCTGAAGAAAAAGGCGTTAAGCTTTTACTTCCCGTTGACAACTATTGTGCAACAGAATTCAGTGCTGATGCTGAAGCAGTTCTTTGCGAAGGTGATATTCCCGAAGATATGATGGGTATGGATATCGGACCTAAGACTGTTGAACTTTTTGCTGATGCTGTTAAAGGTGCTAAGACAATCGTATGGAACGGACCTATGGGCGTATTTGAGTTTGATAAGTTTGCAAATGGTACAAAGGCAATGGCAAAGGCTCTTGCTGAGTCCGGTGCAATTACAATAGTAGGTGGCGGCGATTCTGCTGCAGCAGTTGAAAAGCTCGGTTTTGCAGATAAGATTACCCACATCTCCACCGGTGGCGGAGCATCTCTTGAATTCCTTGAAGGCAAGGCACTTCCGGGTGTTGTATGTCTTTTAGATAAAATTACTGAATAATAGATAGAGGTTAAATATTTTGAACAGAAAATACAGAAAAACAGTTATTGCCGGTAACTGGAAGATGAATATGACCGCATCACAGGTCAAAGAGTTTATTGAGACTATTAAGCCCGAACTTCCCACAACAAAATTGTGTGATGTAGTTTTGTGCACACCGGCTGTTATTATTCCTGAGATGATTAAGCAGGGCAAGAAGTGCCGTATTGCTTGCGGCGGTCAGGATTGTTCCAAATATGAAAAAGGCGCCTATACAGGTGAGGTATCTGCTGCACAGCTTAAGGATGCAGGCGTGAAGTACTGCATAGTCGGACACAGTGAAAGACGTCAGTATCATAATGAGAGCGATATGCTTGTAAATGAAAAAGCAAAAATGCTTCTTGCAAACGGAATTAAGCCCATCATCTGTGTTGGCGAGAGTCTTGAGCAGCGTGAAATGGATCTTACCATTGAATATATTGCTTACCAGGTAAAGGCAGCACTTTCCGGAATTTCAGTTTCTGATCTTCATAACTGCATTATAGCTTATGAACCAATCTGGGCAATCGGAACAGGCAAAACTGCTACAAGTGAACAGGCTCAGGAAGTCTGTGAGGCTATAAGAGGAGTTATCCGTAAAATTTATGGTGCACGTCCTGCCAGAGCTGTCAGCATCCTTTACGGCGGATCCATGAATGCAGGCAATGCCGGTGAATTATTGGCTCAGCCTGATATTGACGGCGGCCTTATTGGCGGCGCATCACTTAAACCTTTTGATTTTGCCACTATTATTAAGGCTACAGATCAATGAAAAAAGCTGCACTTATAATATTAGACGGTTACGGCATTGCACCAAAAACTTCCGGCAATGCCATAACCACGGCCAATGAGCCGAATCTTGATAAACTTTTCAGTGAAAATCCTCATTCCCAGCTAATTGCTTCCGGACTTGATGTAGGTCTGCCGGAAGGACAGATGGGTAATTCCGAAGTCGGACATACAAACATTGGAGCCGGACGTGTTGTTTTCCAGATACTTCCCAAAATGAGTCAGGAAGTTGACAATGGAAAATTCTTTGAAAATCCTGTTTATGTTAAGTGCTTAGAGGATGCAAAAAACAATGGCAAAGCTCTCCATATTATGGGGCTTATGTCCGACGGAGGTGTCCACAGTCATATTAAACATATTTTTGCAATGCTTGATATGGCAAAGAAGTTCGACTTGAGTAAGGTATATGTTCACTGCTTCCTGGATGGACGTGATGTAGATCCTAAATCCGGTGCCGGATTTGTTTCAAAGCTTGTAGATAAATGTAACGAAGTCGGCAATGCCAAAGTTGCAACGATACAGGGACGTTTCTACGGAATGGACAGAGATAAACGCTGGGAACGTGTTGAAGAGGGTTATAATGCAATAGTATGCGGAGAAGGAATAGAAAATTCTGATCCTGTTGCAGCCATTAACGAGAGTTATGAGCAGGGAATTACTGATGAGTTCGTTAAACCTGTTGTCTGCGATAAAAATGGTGTTATTAATAGCGGCGACAGTGTTATATTCATGAACTTCAGACCTGATAGAGCACGCGAGATGACTTGGGCTTTGAATCTTGAGAATTTTGACGGATTTGAAAGAAAAAAGACAGTTTATCCTCTTTCTTACGTATGCACAGCTCAGTATGATGAAACTCTTCCTCTGCCTATAGCTTATCCTCCCGAAGTAATCGAAAATACTCTTGGTGATTTCATTTCTTCAAAGGGTCTTAAACAGTTCAGAGTTGCGGAAACTGAGAAATATGCCCATGTTACATTCTTCTTTAACGGCGGCGTTGAGAAGGAAATCGAGGGTGAAGAACGTTGCCTCGTTCCTTCCCCGAAAGAATTTGCCACATATGATCTTGTACCGCAGATGTCTGCTGAAAAGGTATGCGATAAAGTTGTTGAAGCTATAGCATCCGATAAATACGATGTTGTAATTTGCAATTTCGCAAACTGCGATATGGTGGGACATACAGGAGTCATGGATGCTGCGGTAACTGCAGTTGAGACTATAGATAAATGTATGGGAAGAATAGTCGAGGAAGTTAAGAAGCATGATGACCTTGTACTTTTTGTAACTGCAGATCACGGTAATGCAGATTGTATGTTTGATGAAAATGGCAAAGTGAATACAGCACATACCACAAATCCCGTCCCGTTTGCTGTATGTATGGACGGAATTAAAGTAAAAGACGGAAGACTTGCTGATATAGCACCTACGATGCTTGATGTTATGGGTCTTGATAAACCGTCTGAAATGACTGGCAATAGTTTAATTGAAAGGATATAGAAAATGACTTACACTTCAGAAGTTAAAAATATGTGTCCTGTAGCTAAGGGCGCATATCATGGTCCGGCACCTATTCCCGAAGAGGGAAAATGGGTTCAGGCTAAAGAACTTAAAGACATATCCGGCTTTACTCATGGTATTGGCTGGTGTGCTCCTCAGCAGGGCGCTTGCAAACTTACTCTTAACGTTAAAGAGGGTGTTATTGAAGAAGCTCTCGTTGAAACTCTCGGTTGCTCTGGTATGACACACTCCGCAGCTATGGCTTCCGAAATTCTTATTGG
>R06__coassemble_79_pt1 | contig 38219 bp, 34 predicted proteins | sample R06__metabat2_high_PE_044 | metagenome-assembled genome bin R06
GTAGCGAATATATAGCAGGGTTAAAGACACTGCTTTCATAATTTTATATGCTTTTGAAAAACAATAACAACCTGCAATCATCCGCAGATTGTTATTATTTTTTCCTTATTTCTTTCAATCGCATCTACATCACTCATTCCTTACAGTCAGCTGCGATGCTATCAGCTTTTCGAAAATCCTCTTACATTTATCTTTTGTTGCAAATTCAGTTCTTTCAGCCTTTTGGTAAATCCTTCCTGCAGTTTTAATTCTCATACAAACGCATCTATCCCTCTGTCTTTGAAGATTTTAATATACTCATCCAAATCTTCGTCATGCAGTGCCTTTTTATCTTCAAAATCATACGACCGCTGAAGGAATTCATATTTTCTCTGCCCCATCTGGTGAAACGGCAAAAGCTGAGTTCTTTTAACTTGAAGTTTCGTAAAAAGTTCAGCAAAGCCCTCCGCATCTGAAGGAGATGCGTTAAATCCTGGAATTATCGGGATTCTCAATAGAACATCTGTACCACTCAAAAGTGCATACTCAAGATTTTTAAGTATAAGCTCATTTCCTTGCCCCGTACCTTCTTTATGTCTTTCGCTGTTATAATGTTTTACATCAAACAGCAGTAAATCAAATACCTTAATAAGGTCATTAAAGATATTTTCATCTACACAGCCTGTTGTTTCAATTGCTGTGTGAACTTTATTCTCTTTAAGAAGCAGTGCAAGTTCTTTTGTAAACGCATGCTGAAGCATTCCTTCTCCGCCGGATATGGTGACTCCACCGCCTGACTCATCATAAAAATCCTTATCTTGCATGCAGACATCCAGCACATCACTACTCGTCATCTGAAAGCTGTCACTGCTCAGCGCCCTCTCAGGACAAATATTTACGCATTTCATGCAAGACGTGCACCTTTTCAAGTCTCTTACTATATTTCCGCAACTATCCATCTTATTAAGCTTATTCGGGCAAACGGATATGCAACTCAGACATTTAACACATTTATCTCGATTAAATAGAATCTGCGTCTTTAATTCCTGTGACTCAGGATTTGAACACCATTTGCACCTTAAAGGGCAACCTTTCAAAAAAACAGTTGTCCTAACTCCCGGTCCGTCATGTATCGAAAATTTTTGTATATTAAATAATTTTCCAGTTTCCAAATCAATTCCTCCATTTTTAGCATACTAACATTTTAAAAAACAAAAAGCAAAATATCTGATTTCGAGACAATAGCAGATTTTGCAGTACCATTGCGGGAAGCCTCGGTAATTCAATTGCCGAGTTCACATATAATTAGGTAACTCGCTCCTTGAATTTCGTCTATACGTAGATTATTATAAGACTCAATGTATAGAAATATATTCGAAAAAACTGAATACAGAAAACTCAAAAAATGCATATACCAAGTCCAAGCCAGGCTTATTATTATATATGGACGGAAAAGAACCGGGAAAACCTTTTTAATAATATAGTTCTTTGATGGAAGGCTTAACTTTAAGCTCTCCGGCGCACTTGAACAATCGTCTGCGACTCAACTTAAGAACTTCACTTTGAAATTGGACCGAACTAAATTAAAATTTCTATAACAAAATATAATTATATTACAGAAAGAAGAGCTACCTAGGGTAGTGCTTTTGCACACTCCTCCCACGACTTTAAAGTCACGGGTACCCAGGCCAGGTAATTTTATGGAAAATTCAGCACATTTTGGCGCACTTACTCCGCGCATGCAATCATACCGCGAATCAGTTTTAAATCAGAAACCTTATATTGACTCGAAGCGGGCTCTCCTTGTAACCGAGTCTTATAAAGAACATCTCAATGACACTCCTTACATGAAACGTGCATGGGCACTTAAAAATGTACTTGAAAACATGGAAATCTACATAGAAGATGAAACTATACTGGTGGGAAATCAGTCATCGGTAAATCGTGGTGCCCCCGTATTTCCCGAGTATACCATGAAATTTATAATAGATGAGCTTGAAAAATTTGAAAAACGCGATGGTGACGTTTTTTATATTACAGAAAAAACCAAAGAGGATCTCCGCTCCATTGCTCCTTTCTGGGAAGAAGGCAGAACACTTCGCTCAAAAGGTGAATCGATGATGCCAGATGAAATGTCCGTATACATGGAAACCGGATTTTTCGGCATGGAGGGTAAACTCAATGCAGGAGACGCACATATTGCAGTTGACTATGCCGCACTTTTAAGAGATGGTCTTAAAGGCTTTGAAGAAAGAGCATCTAAGCTTAAAAACGCTCTCGATTTAACAGATCCCTCGTCTATTTCAAAGTATCAGTTTTATAAATCCGTCCTTATAGTTATCGATGCATGTCGTACATTTGCAAAAAGGTATGCAGAGCTCGCCCTTGAGAAAGCCAAAAAAAGTGACAATATAAGGAAAACAGAGCTTGAAGAAATTTCAAGAATATGCCATAAAGTGCCCTATGAGCCTGCATCAACATTTCATGAAGCTCTACAAAGCGTATGGTTTATCCAGCTTATATTGCAGATTGAATCAAATGGTCATTCCCTTTCCTACGGAAGATTTGACCAGTATATCTATCCGTTCTATAAAGCAGATATAGAAAGTGGCAAAATAAGCGAGGCATCTGCAATTGAACTTTTGACAAACCTTTGGATTAAAACTCTTACTATAAATAAAGTTCGCTCTCAGGAACATACCTTTTCATCTGCCGGAAGTCCGATGTATCAGAATGTTACAATCGGTGGCCAAACTACAGATAAAAAGGACGCCGTAAATGAGCTTTCTTTCCTAATACTTCGTTCAATCGGACAGACAAGGCTCCCACAGCCCAACCTTACTGTGAGATATCACAAAAACATAAATCAATCATTTATGGATGAAGCGCTAGAAGTTATGAAACTCGGAACAGGAATGCCTGCGTTTAACAACGATGAAATTATTATTCCGTCATTTATTGACAAAGGTGTAAAAGAGGAAGATGCATATAACTACTCTGCAATTGGATGTGTTGAGACTGCAGTACCTGGAAAATGGGGATATAGATGCACGGGTATGAGTTATCTCAATTTCCCGAGAATTCTTCTGATGGTTATGAACAACGGAATTGATGTCACATCCGGCAGAAAGTTCATAAAAGATTACGGCAATTTCCGCGATATGGAATCTTTTGATGATCTTATGAAAGCCTGGGATGGTGCAATACGAGAGCTCACACGTGCAAGCGCAATAGTTGAAAACGTAATAGACATTGTCAGCGAAAAAGAAGTTCCGGATATACTCTGTTCTTGTCTTACCCAGGACTGTCTAGGCCGTGGCAAATCCATTAAAGAAGGCGGAGCCGTATATGACTATATTTCAGGTCTTCAGGTCGGCATTGCAAACATGGCTGACTCCCTTGCTGCAATAAAGAAACTCGTATATGAGGATAAGAAAATAAGCAAGGATGAACTTATGATGGCACTTGCTTCGGATTTTGCAGGAGAAGACGGCGAACACATACGGCAGATGCTAATAAACGATGCACCAAAATACGGAAATGACGATGACTACGTGGATCTTCTGGTTGTCAATGCCTATAATTCGTACCTTGATGAGATGAAAAAATATCCAAACACCAGATACGGGCGTGGACCTATTGGTGGAATACGATATGGCGGAACATCATCAATTTCAGCAAATGTAGGTCAAGGTTACGGCACAATGGCAACTCCCGACGGAAGACATGCGAGACAGCCCCTGGCAGAGGGTTGCTCTCCGTCACACGGAATGGATAAAAAGGGACCAACAGCAGTATTTAAAAGTGTATCCAAACTTCCCACTATTGAAATAACAGGCGGCGTTCTTCTCAACCAGAAAGTTACTCCTTCAATGCTTTCAAAAGACGAAAACACCAAAAAGCTTGAGATGATAATCCGTACATTTTTCAATAGATTACATGGTTATCATGTGCAGTATAATGTAGTTGACCGCGCAACTCTAATTGACGCACAAATTCATCCTGAAGATCATAAGGATTTGATTGTCCGCGTTGCAGGTTACAGCGCATTTTTCAATGTTCTTTCAAAAGCTACCCAGGATGACATTATAGGCAGGACAGAGCAAACCCTCTGATTTAATTTTATTGCCCTTTAACATTCTTTTTCTGTTTCGAGGTTTTATGTCAAAAGCCCTCGTCTCTAAGGCCGCGCTCTTGTATACGAGCTATTAACCGGCAATCTATAAGTCAGATATTGACGTTACCTGCAAATATATAGCCGCCTACAGACTTAAATACCTAATCTTTAGTCCTGAGGCTTGCGATTAAACAGCTCTGTTTGGTAGGACCAGCGTTGCAAGTATACAAATCTGTAGAATAACATTGGTGAAGGTATCATAATCACCAAAAAGTGAGTAATTAAACTGCGATGCGGTTTTTTAGAAAGGAGCGAAACGGTTCTCCTCTCATGACTAACGTCACGAGTCTCCGGACCGTAAAAATTCATGAACATTTTATGCATAGATATTGGTGGTACCTTTATAAAATATGCTCATATGAATGAAAACTGTGAGTTTCTCTTAAAGGGGCGTATAGAAACACCTTCATCTGGCCGTGACGCGCTTATTGCTTCCATTACTTCCCTGTTTAGAAGCTTTCCGGACTGTGAAGGAATTGCCATTTCCATGGCCGGTATCATAGATTCAGACAATGGATACTGTCGCATGGGCGGTGCAATCAGATACAATGACAACTTCTTTATACGCGATGCGCTATTTAAAGAATGCCCTGTACCGATTGTTATAGACAACGATGCTAAATGCGCCGCAATGGCTGAAGCTGCCATCGGCAGCTTGAAAGGCGTTAATGATGGTGTGCTAATTACTATTGGTACAATGGTCGGAGGTGGGATAATTCATGACAAAAAACTTATACGCGGAAAGCATTTCTCTGCAGGTGAAGTTTCGTATCTTATCCCAAATACCGAAAAGGCTGCAACTCCTGACAATGTCTGGGGGAATTTCTGCGGCACTCCAAGACTCTGCAAACTTTATGCTGAGAAGTGTGGAATAGATACCACTTCAGAAACCATCACCGGCTTTGATGTTTTTGAAGCTCTTTCAGATGGTGTAATCGAAGCAGAAGAGGCTCTCAATGAATACACACGTCATATCGCAGTACAGCTTTTCAATATACAGAATTTCTTCGATCCCGAACTTATTTCCATAAGTGGAGGAATAAGTGAGAGACCGGAACTCATTTACTATATACGGAAAAATCTCGAAAAGCTTTACGATGAATGTCCTTATCAGATCCCACATGTTCAAGTTGTGTCGAGTACATTTAAAAACGATGCAAACTTAATTGGGGCGCTGCAGGTTTATCTCGAAAAATACAGATAATTGATCGAGTAGGAGACGGCTTTCGCTGCCGACCTCTCACACCACTTATCCCGACTTTGTGATTATCCAGAATTCTGGCGGAATGCGCCGTATATCTGTGAAAAATATCAAAAAAAGTCGGGATAATTTTTTTACAAAATATTCTGAGCTTTCATCTGCACGAATAAATTCGGCAGCTTTTGCAAAATATATAATAAGAATGCAGGTCGTAAAGCGTAATTGCTTCCATTTTTTCCTACATTCTTATTATATATTTTGCATCCTAACGCAGTATACAAAATACTTAGGCTACTCACTCTGGGTTGTTAAACAACCCCCTCGGCTTGCCGTGGGTATTAGTGAGATTGATTCGGTTTCTGAAATTCTACTGACCGCATATACAGGATATACCAGGATGTTGTCGTAGCGGCAAAATGACTCAAGTGAGACACGAATTCCGTATGTCGCATTTGAATGAGACGCAAGGAAGCTCCGCATGCTCTGCATACTGCCTTTCTTTGATGCTTTTACTTCTATGGGCACCGCATTTGCGCCCAGGTTAATTACATAATCCGTTTCGGCGTTTGCTCCACTCCGATACCAGTAATGAAGAGAGACATCTCTAATAGGAGAGGAACTTTTTATCAATTCCAGACCTGTCTGCATCTCAACGACATTCCCTTTATTCATTTCGTCAAATATATCCGAAGCGAGAATTAATCCTGCATCAAGACCACATTCTGTCAGGTATACTCCGGTATCGAATACAATTAATTTTTTGTTCGCATCTTTCTCTGAGGAGCCAAATGGAATTGAATCGCAGGGAGAGGCTTTTACAGGATAAACAAGACCAGCGCGTCTTAGCAGGTGGATGCTCTCATCAAAATAATAGGCGCTGACGCCAGATACCGCAGAGGTCGCCTTTGTCTGACTGCAAACATTATGCATGGCATAATCAAAAACCTTCCGTATAATTTCAGACGGCACATGACTGTCATATTTATTGAAGTCATCCTTGAAATTTGTCACGATGTCACGATGCACACCCTGACATTTCAGAAAACTGCCTGTTTCCACATATTTGCGGACGGCCTCCGGCATTCCTCCGACTATCAAAAACTCCTTGTATGCCGCTATCAAAAGGTCGTGAGCAAGATTTTCGTCGGCAGATATATTCAAATTTAAAAGATAATCGGCAAGTGCTCCTTTCCCGGTGCCACGAAGGAATTCCGTGAAAGAAAATGGATACATATATACGCTTCTGATTCTCCCGACAGGAAAATCAACCTTAGATTTTCGTTTTCCGGAATCCAGCACAAATTCCAGCAGAGAACCTGCCGCAATTACATGCAGATCAGGTACATCTTCATAAAAGTAACGCAGGGCAGTAATTGCTCGCGGGCACGCCTGTATTTCGTCTATGAAAATCAATGTTTTGCCGGGAGTAACAGGCTTCCCGTAACGAAGTTCTATCTGACCGAGTATTCTCTTTATGTCGATATCACCCTCAAACAAAGTATGGAGGGTAGGCAGCTTTTCAAGATTTATTTCAACATAGCTGTCAAATGACTCTGCCAGTGCCCGCACAGCTGAGGTTTTTCCGCACTGACGCACTCCGCGCAGAAGGATCGGCTTGCGACCGACTTCGCTTTTCCAGTCTGACAGCGTCTTGTCTATGTCACGCGCAATATACATGTAAAACACCTCTTTTAAATTTGCCAATCATATATTAACATATAATTTTAATTTTGCCAATCGTAATCAACAAAATATTTGAAAATCGACAACCGAAATAGGTTATATTGAAACGATTGAACTAATTAAGCAAATAATCCGGAGTCTGGATAATAAAAGAAGCTTCATCTCAAAAACGAATTGTTTTTTCACTCGTTTATCTCAAATTTGGTCAAAACTCAGATTTTTTATTGTTAGAAATTATTGAAGTTTCTTCGATTAATCTATTCAGAAAGTTGTCTTGACGGCAGCACTTGATATTCTAAATATAAAACTTTCTACATTGCGCTGTCATAATTTAGTTTTTTAACAAGCACATCCTGATTCTTCCCGGACGAATTTCGTCCCTCTATATTGGGAGGTCTATGTTCTATTGCTGCAAGAGATATTTCAATATCTTCCTCTGCCTCAAGGGCAGAACCGGCACCGACAGTAATCATGTCGCAATCACGTATTACATTCCAGTTAAATGTAAGTCCAACAAACGGAGTAGTACGTCCAGCTGCCATAGGCTTGATGGTCATCACGGGATGTGATGCATTCTGTATTATTCTTGCAACATTTTCAATTTCCACCTGCATCATAAATCCCATGCAGTTAAATATCTGAATATATGTCTCTACATCATATCCGTTGGCATCACAGTAGAGAATAACCTCCGGCATATGTGCGCCGCATCCCGGAATTAGTCCTGCATCACGAATCATAGAAAGATAATCTGGAAGCCTGCTTATCTCTTTTTTGTTTTTGTTAACAAGTTGCTCGACGGAAACATGGTGCATAAGGCAGAATTTTGCCCCGCATTTTGCGCTCTGCTTAATTATGTTCTCTGTCTCTTCTCTTGCTGTCTTACTGTCATCGACATTCATGACAGGTGTGTCTACTATTATTATCTCCTGTCCATCTTTATCTTCAGCGAATTTAATTGCATCCATAAGAAGGGGATGATCACTTGCGGGCGCCATTATAGCATTAATGCCATGCTCAAGATATGCATGAAAAACCGGATAAAAATCCTCTGGTTTTCCATATTTATCTTTTATTCCTGCATCCGCAGCGGCTCCTGTATGACTCCAACCGAGCAACCAGTTTGTGCCCATAATCATTCTCGGCATTGATATGCCTCCAACAGTAGTTCTTGGAAACTTCTGAATCATCCTGTCAACCTCATTTCTATATCTGCTATCTTTAATTCTCACTGTATCACCACATGGTTAAATCCCAGAGTTTTCGAAAATATTGCATTTCCGAAATCGTCCTCTTTTACATCCGCCCCGCTGTTTTTAATTATAATCATATCCTTGCATATTCTCACATCTGTATTTTTCGACCGTCTGCGTTTTTCAAGTGATGCTGAATTTATGGTGTACAGGCACTTCGACAGTTCCATCATGTAAGCATCATCAAAAGAACTGTTAGGAGACTCGGCTCCATTTTTGCATGCAACAGTTATTTTCAATTCATCAAACATTTTATCAGACCAGTCCTCATTATTAAGGGAAAACGCAAATATTTCTCTTGATTCGCTACATCCGAAAAAGTCCGTCGTTTTTCTGTTTTCCTTCTTATTTATAATAATTGCAGTAATAATTACATACAAAAGTGCGAAATACTGAGATAATGCAAGCGCAGTCCACACACCTGAAAGGCCCATAATTTTGGGAAGGATAATTCCGAGCGGTATTATAAATCCAACTCCGTTTAGAAATGAAATTGATGTCGATATTTTATTTTTCCCAAGGCTTATGTAGTAGTACAACCACAAAAATACGATAGCATCTGCCGGGAACATAAGTGCACATATTCTAATTGCCTCAGTTCCTATTTTCAGAGATTCATAATCTGTCATATTATAAGCCAAAGCAATTGAAGAGGCAAAAATCTCCATCAGTATCATAATAGTCAGTGTGCTTATCATAAGTATCTTAAACGCCTGCATAAATACGGTTTTTATGCCGTAATAATCCTTTTCTCCGAAAAGCATACTCGAAATAGGGACCATTGTTTGACAGGCTCCTGCAACAAATGCTGAGTCAAAAATCTGGCAAAGAGAAACAACAGAAAATGCAACAAGGGCCTTTGCACCTCCATATTTCTGTACAATGCTGTTTAAAAAGAACATCTTAATTGTTATAAGAAGTGCTCCTGTGCAACCCGAAACTCCGTATGCTAAAAGTTCTTTTACATTATTAAAAAAGGCCTTTCCATCACTGATCATTCGGAAGGAAAAATGCAGCGTATTGTCAATTCTTTTAAAATGGCTTAAGAACATCAAAAGTCCTATTGAATTTCCCGCAACAGTTGCAATCGAGGCACCTATTACTCCAAGTTTGAAAACGAGTATAAGAACAAGATCCAGTACAAGATTTACAGCATTTGAAACTATTATTATGAAAGATGCAAATCTCGGTCTTCCTTCTGTTCTTATTATATAAACACCACTTGTCATCATAAGAGTTATAGGTGTCCCTGCTATCATCGGAATATAGTAAAGCTTAAGAAGCGACAAAATATTTTTATCCTTAGTTAATAGCCCTGAAATATTATCTATAAAAGCAAATTGAAGCACCATAATCAATATGCTTGTAAGCAGCAGCATTATAACAGATGTTGTAAAGGCTGCACCGCTTTTATTTATATCTGTACCGTCTTCTCCTTTGAACTTCGCAATTAAAGTTGCAGCAGACATTCCAAACAGTATGCTTATCGCCACATATAACTGTATTATAGGGGACATAAGGTTAACTGCTGCAAATGCATCAGTGCCTAGCGTCAGATTCACGATAGTTGAATCAACAAGCATCGCGATGCTGTTTGCCATGGCTGTAAGTACAGTCGGCACAAAAAATTCCATGTATTTTCTTTTTATCAGTATTCCTGTTCTTTTAAGCATTAATTAAAAATTCTCTCCCTGATATTAAAAACTGCGTTTGTTATATCATTATCTTACCGCATAAAATTTATATGTGGTCAATGATGTATATTTTTCGCCTTTTTTGAGTATTGGTGACGGAAAGAAAGTATTATGCATTGCATCCGGGAAAAGTTGAGTTTCAAAACATATACCTTGATGTTTGCTGTATAATACTCCGCCTTTACCTTTTTCATTGTTTATATAATTTCCGGTGTAAAACTGTGCTGATGGCTCGGTCGTATATACTTCCATACATATCCCGGAGTTTAAGCTTTTAAGCTCTGCGCATTTTTCAAATGCACCGCGCTCGCTTTTTTCAAACACCAGTGTGTGGTCATATCCGTTTGTCAGTCTGAGCTGAATGTCATCTACTTCAATATCTTTTCCAATTACTTTCGGTGATGAAAAGTCGAATGGTGTTCCTTCGCACTTTCTTATTTCACCTGTAAGCTGGGAATACTCATTTACAGGAAGGTAGAAAGGCGCATTAACACAAAGTTCTGCATCGAGACACGTTTCTGAATCGTGACCATCTAAGTTAAAGTAGCTATGGTTTGTAAGATTTACAATTGTATCTGCATCACTTTGTGCCAGATAGCTTATTTTAAGTTCGTTGTCATCTGTAAATTCATACCTTATCGTAACAATAAGATTTCCCGGATAGCCTCCATCAAACTCAGGACTTATGAGCGAAAATGTTACAGCATTTTCTTCAACAGATGTCGCCCAGCATTTTTTATTAAATCCTTCATATCCTCCATGCAGAGAATTTATTCCATTATCATTAATATCAAGAGTGTATTCTTCTCCGTTTAATATAAACTCTCCATATCTCAGTCTGTTTGCACATCTCCCAATGGTTCCGCCAAAATAAGAGTCACTGTTTTCATAGTCTGAAAGAGCATCATATCCTAGGACAACATCCTTAAAATTTCCGTCTTTATCTCTGATATAAAGGCTCACAAGTGTTGCACCATAATCACTGACTACAGCTCTTGCTCCGTCTGAATTTACTATTTCATAAAGCTCTGCCGGGAGGCCCTCTTTTGTAGTACCGAATTTTGTTATATTAACCATTTAATGTAATCCTTTCAAAAAAGCACCCGGTTAATTTCCGGGTGCCGTTTATTATTGTTTCTATTACTTTGTTCCGAATATTCTGTCTCCGGCATCACCAAGTCCGGGAACAATATATCCATGCTCATTGAGATGGTCATCCATTGCAGCAACATAAATATCTACATCCGGATGGTCCTTCTGAAGTCTTTCAACACCTTCTGGTGCTCCTATAACGGACATAAGTTTAATGTGAGTTACACCGTCATCTTTTAAGAACTGTATTGCAGCTGATGCAGATCCGCCTGTTGCAAGCATAGGATCTACTACTATAACATCACGCTCTGTTATATCGGGGGGCATCTTGTAATAGTATTTAACAGGCTCAAGTGTATCCGGATCACGGAAAAGACCTATATGTCCAACTTTTGCATTTGGGATCATGCTTACCATACCATCGACAAGGCCGAGTCCTGCACGAAGTATAGGAACAACTGCAAGCTTTTTGCCTGCTATCTGTTTGCAGTGAGCTATAGCTACAGGAGTTTCAACATCAATATCCTCCAAGGGAAGGTCACGGGTTGCTTCATAGCACATAAGTCTTGCTATCTCAGAAACGATTTCACGGAATTCTTTTACGCCTGTATTCTTATCACGTAATACAGATAACTTGTGCTGAATAAGAGGATGATCAAAAACATATACTTTGCTCATATTATTCTCCTTCTATACTAAAAATTATTATTGCAGATTAAGTCTTTCCTGGCGTTCACGTTCCGCCTGTGAAAGGCGAAGATATACCGGCAGAAGTTCCTGTGAGGAATAGCCTTCACGTCCATTACAAGCAAGTACAACTCCGGATGCATGTGGCATAATTTTATTATCGGGTGCAAGATTATAGCCAATCCCTTTTTCATCCAAAAACTGTGACGTTATTGCAGTTCCGTCGCCTGTTAGTGTAACCTTTACATCAAGTTTTTCTATCTCGCAAGAGAGTTCTTCAAGTGAAATAGCTCTATCCGAACATAGTCTTTCGACTTTTCCGTCTTTTACACTAAACAGCGCATTATATACCTGTGACCTTCTTGCATCCTGCACGGTGCAGATTATGCCATCAATATCTCTTAGCATATACGCCATAGCTTCGGCAGTAGAAATTCCAATGCATTTTTTATCTGCAGCCCATGACAATCCCTTTACAGTCGATACACCTATTCTTATGCCAGTAAATGATCCCGGACCTGCAGCGCATGCAATCAGATCAACATCGCTTACTTTTAGATTGTTCCTTTCCAAAAGTTCTGCCGCCATCGGCAGAAGCGTTTCTGAATGCGTAACTCCACTGTTCTGGAAACTTTCATCAATTATAACATCGTCACGACCTATTGCAACGGATGCTGCTTTTCCTGACGATTCAAAAGCTAGTATCAGCATATGCTTATTTTCCTCGAAGTATCTCCCGTTTTCTCGATTTTTACAACTATCTCATCACCGAAAAATGCATCTGATACATTTTCACTCCACTCAACAGCACAAATAGCTCCGCGTGAAATATAATCCTCCCAGCCTATATCAAAAAGCTCATCTGATGATGAAAGACGATACATATCAAAGTGTATGAGAGGAGGATTTCCTGGATATTCATTGACAATTGTAAATGTTGGGCTTGAAACACGGCTTTTTATACTAAGCCCTTTTGCCATTCCACGGACAAATGCTGTTTTCCCGGCGCCAAGGTCACCGTACATAGCAATAACCTCGCCACCTTTAAGAGTTTGTGCAAATTCCTCACCTATTTTCTCCGTATCGGCCTCACATGCCGTCTCGAAGATTTTTTCTTCACATAATTCACGCATTTTTTACATTATAGCACCAGCAACTGCGTTGCGTAAACATAAAGTTTGTGCTAATATGCTCTCATGTTAAAAAAGATTAAACCATATGTAATAGATTTTTTCAGCCGTGCAGACATATTTCTCTTTGTTGTCTGCACTATTTGTGCTATTTATGGCACATTTATGGTTTACCGTGCTGCAACTATCATGTACGGTAACGACTGGCTCCCTTCTCCTCCTAGCAAGTACGTTCTTGTTCAGGTCTTTTCTATGTTTATAGGCTGGGGATTTTTCGTTATTATGACAGTTCTCGACTCCGACCTTCTGGGACAGCAGTGGAGAATTCTATGTATCATTAATGTATTACTTCTTGTCGCACTTGTTATATTTGGAGCAGATGACGGAACCGGAAACAAGTCCTGGATAAGATTTGCAGGTATCGGAATTCAGCCTTCTGAGGTCATTAAAACCATTTATATTGTGGTCTCTGCAAAACAGATGGCATATCTGAAAGAATATCGTGATATAAATTCATTTTGGTCCGTTGTTCAAATGGTCGGCCACTTCGGTCTTGTTTTCGTAGGTATAGTTATTGTTTCGTCAGACCTTGGTTCTGCGTCCATTCTTCTTTTTATATTCCTTGTAATGTTCTTCTGCCTTGGCGCAAAACTTTACTGGTTTGCTCTTGGGGGTGCCGCAGTTGCTGCTGTTATTCCGGTAATGTGGACATACTTTCTTAAAGATTATCAGAAGAACAGACTTTTAAGTCCTTATGATTCTTCCATTGACCCGGACGGCTGGGGAATTTCATGGCAAACAACACAGTCCAAACTTTCTCTTGAATCAGGTCGTCTAACAGGAATAGAAGACGGTGTAAGAAGAACTGTTTTCACGGGTAAGCACACTGACTTCATATTTTCTACAACCGGTGAAGCTCTTGGTTTTATAGGCTGCCTTGTTGTTCTCTTCCTTCTTACGGTTGTTATAGTACACTGCTTCAGGACTGGTATAAATTGTGGACGTACCTACGATATGCTTATATGCGTCGGTGTAACTGCCGCTATTGCATCTCAGATGTTCATTAATGTTGGAATGTGCATAGGTATAACACCGGTTATCGGTATTACGCTACCATTTTTCTCATATGGGGGCTCGTCGATGGTTACAATGTATGCCTGTATAGGTCTCGTTTCCGGTATCAAGTATAAACCTAAGCCACAACACGCAGCAATGTATTAAAAACACCTGTCTCCACTTCACAGGATACAGTACTCCATAATTCTTTATAAAAATATTAATATTTTTCCTCCTGTGCGGTATGCTTTCTGCTCGCATTTTCATTCCCCACCTTATAATATTTATCTCCAGATGCTTATAGTATAGAGCAATAAAAAAAGCAGGGTAATATTGCTGCAACTTAGTTTATTTCCATGTTCTCCTGAGCTTTAAATCGGACGCTTTAATCAATCGCATAAAAACTACTATTATTATTTGGCTATAGTTTTGAATTTCCTCTTATCTCAAATTTGATTCGATTTTTCACTCGTTTATCTCAAATTTGATTCGATTTTTCACTCGTTTATCTCAAATTTGGTCAAAACTCAAGTTCTCGACACCCAGATACCGTTTTTTCACAAAATAACTTTGATTATAATTATAATAAAGTTACGAAGCGACTTGATCCAATTTCACCATAAACACTTACACAATGGAAACTTCCATTATCCCCTACGTTATAAACGGAGTGCATTTAAATTAACTGATTGAAAAATGAGAGCCGCAGGGTATGTAGTATCAGAAACTCTCTGAGCTTTCTAGACTTATTCACCAATTATACAACAAAAGGGCTACATGATTTCTACCATAATCATGTAGCCCTTTTGCTTCTTAATCTTTGTTTTTTAAATTATTTATTATGTAAACCAATATCACTGCAAACAGTGCACCTGCACATGCACCTGCAAAATCTATCCACATATCCTTCACCTCGGCACTTCTTCCGGGAGAAAAATACTGAAGCGTTTCATCAAAAAAAGATGCTATCAATCCGTGAGCTGCAGCCATAGGAAGCTTTGAAAAATAAAGCATAAGTTCAAAGCCGAGAAGTGCATATTCGAGAAAATGCGCAATTTTTCTAACTATGTGTTCGTCGACATTTCCACTGCCAAATATAAGCTCCAAAAATTCTACCACGAACCCGCTTTTTGACGACGACTGTTCATTGTCAAGAACAGAATTACCCCATATGAAGGCAAGCGTCAATATGATAACTACTATAAGAATTTTCCTATATTTTTCAGTCTTCATCATAATCAACAAGAATCCATGATGTGTTATCTGGCAAATAATTTATTACAACAGGTACAAATCTGTCCTTATAATTCCCTATTGTCACTCCCGGCATTATGTCCTGAACGTTATAAGTATATGTGTACATATCCGTATCATAATAAACACGGTCAAACAGTTTAAGGAAGAATCTCCCGTCCTGTCCTGTTTGTGAGTTGGCTCTTGCAAGCGCAATTGGATCATTTACATATATGGACAGATATTTTTTTTCGCTTCTCTCTTCAAGCTGCTGAGCTATATTCACTGCAAAACCGCATACAGCGCCTACTGCATTTGGTGTCGTTGACATTTCTCTTGTGTATGTAACTGTTATGGCATTTACATCCGATTCATTTTCTATAATCGGATGAATCACATTGTTAAGTGCAACTTCATCAAATCCCATATCCCACAGTTCCTGTACTATCTGAGCTGTATAATCCCTGACTGTCTGATTGTAGGGATCAAGGTAGTTACCATTTTCGTCATACAATCCACCGCCGTACTGATCGCGAAGAATAACATTTGATGCATGTGTTGCAAGCACTTCATCCCTGCAAACGGAAATCTTAGCCACAAGATATATACCACGGTCCTTGCACATATTTATTATGCTCTTAAGTGTCTGTGTGGATTCCGTGGAGTTCATATTTGTAGCATAGGACTTTGCAACTGCGGATTCTGAATACCACTGCATATATCCGTTTTCAGTCTTGACTTCAAGCATAAGTGAATTTCCGGTTGAAAGACGGTTCGCGTACTCCTCAACCTTTTCATAGTTTATATCTCCGTAAGGAACAAATATTCCTCTTACGCTCGAAACATTTTCCCCGGCTGTTGCCTCAATCATCGAATAATCAGCACCATCAAACTGTATAGTTGCATTTGTAGTTTCTGGAACATAATCTGATGTCCCCGGTTCATTTGCATTACCTGAAGAGTATGATACTATTGCGTCTCCTCCAAAAAGTGGAAGTTCAACTTTAACTCCATCTTCTGTTATAACCGCATATTTCTGCGTTGAGTAGAATAGCACAATAACCATCGTAATCACAAAAAGTATGATAACGACGGGAATAAACGCAAGATTCTTCTTTTTCTTTTCGCCCTTATAAAATACAGGCTGTTCTCTTGCCATCAGCTTTCTATCTTCTTAATCCTTCTTAAATGTCTTTCCTCGTTGGAAAATTCAGTATTTAAAAATCTGTCAGTTATAGCAATAGCTTCATCATCAGTAACAAATGATGCGCCGAGCGCAAGTACATTTGCATCGTTATGAAGACGTGTCATTTCAGCTGCTTTTTCATTATAGCAAAGTGCACATCTTATTCCTTTTACCTTGTTTGCAGTTATAGAAATACCGATTCCGGTTGTACAAAGTACTATTCCTTTGCAGCATTCACCCGATGCTACTTTTTCAGCCGCAGCTCTTCCAAAATCCGGATAATCGCAGCTGTCAAGAGAATATGTGCCACAATCTTCTATCTCATAGCCATTGTCTGTTAGATATTTTTTCAGTGTCTCTTTCAAATTATATGCGCCGTGGTCGCATCCCATGGATATTTTCATATACTATCTCCTAATTAGACATTAAACCTGAAAAGCGTTACATCGCCGTCATTCATGACATATTCCTTGCCCTCGGACCTTACCATTCCCTTTTCTTTGGCGACTGTCATATTCCCGCATGCTTTCAAATCTTCAAAGGCAACAATTTCTGCACGAATAAAGCCACGTTCGAAATCGCTGTGTATTTTGCCAGCCGCTTGCGGTGCCTTTGTTTCTTTCTTAATTGTCCATGCTCTGCATTCATCTTCTCCGCATGTAAGGAAAGATATAAGGCCGAGAAGGTCATATGATGTTTTTATCATACGGTCGAGACCTGACTCGGAAAGGCCCATTTCCTCTAAGAACATAATTCTGTCCTCTTCGTCAAGCTCCGCCATTTCCTCTTCTATTTTTGCACAAATCGGAAGAACTTTTGCCCCTTCCGCCTCAGCTATGTTTTTAACTTTTATATAATACGGATTATTTTCGTAAGATGCAACACCATCTTCATCCATATTAGCTGCGTATATTATCGGTTTTACAGTAAGGAGGTCGGCTGTTGCTATTATTTCCTTTTCGCTGTCATCTGTATCAAATGTTCTTGCGCTTTTCCCTTCGTTGAGGTGATCTTTTAGGCGTCTAAAAACTTCTGCTTCTTTTAAGAACTTCTTATCCCCGCTCTTGCCGGCTTTTTCTGCCTTTTCTATTCTTCGCTCCACCATTTCCATATCTGAAAGGATGAGTTCCATATCTATTATCTCTATATCTCTTTCAGGATCTGTTGCACCTTCAACATGAATTATATTGTCATCATCAAAGCATCTTACAACGTGAACTATCGCATCAGTTGTTCGTATGTCACCAAGGAATTTATTGCCAAGTCCCTCTCCCTTGCTTGCACCTTTAACAAGTCCTGCGATATCCACAAATTCTATTACGGCGCGTGTTTTCTTTTTGGGGTTATAAAGCTCGCTGAGCCAGTCAAGACGCTCATCGGGCACTGTAACCATTCCTACGTTAGGCTCTATTGTGCAAAACGGGAAATTTGCAGACTGTGCTCCTGCATTTGTTATTGCATTAAATAGTGTGGATTTACCAACATTCGGAAGTCCTATTATTCCAAGTTTCATATCTTTACTCCTAAAATTCAAATAAGGTTATCTGCGATGAGTCGGGCATTTCACCGAATGCTCCGAGCTGTTTAAGTGTAAGAAGATTTGTCTGTGAAGCTTTCGGACATGCAAACGAAAATTCTTCAATGGAAATGAATTCCTCTCCTTTATCTCTTGCCGCAACTATATCTAACGCCGCAGCTTCTCCGAGACCGGATACCGAAACGAAAGGAGGCCTCAGCTTCTTTTCCTCTGTTATGAGAAATTTGGTCGCATCGGATTTATAAATATCAAGAGGAGCGAACTCAAATCCTCTTAAGTAGAATTCATATACAACTTCAAGCGTCACGAGAAGGTCCTCCTCGTTTGCTGTCTTGTCCTGTTTATTATAAAGTTCTTTTATCTTTTTCCTTGTAGCATCTATTCCCCGCGTCATCATTTCCGCATCAAATTCGCCTTTCTGCGATCTTCTGTAGAAATAGGCACTGTAGAACGCAAGAGGTTCATGAACCTTGAACCATGCAATGCGAAATGCCATCATAACATAGGCAACAGCATGTGCTTTGGGGAAGAGATATGCAATCTTTCTGCAAGATTCAATCCACCAGTCAGGAATACCCATGTCCCGCATCTGCTGTTCGGCATCATCGGGAAATACGCCGCTCTTTTTTACTTTGCCCTTTCTTACCATTTCCATAGTCTTAAAGGCAAGTGTCGGTTTCATTCCCTTTGCAATCAGCGTCTGCATTATATCATCACGGCAACCGACTGTTTCTTTAACGTCCGCAATTCCGCCGGTTACTAAGTCTCGGATATTTCCGGCCCATACATCGGTACCATGGCTGAAGCCGGAAAGACGCACAAGTATATCGAAGGATTTGGGCTGAGTATCAACGAGCATCTGCCGAGTAAATCCCGTTCCGAACTCAGGCACTGCAAGAGAGCCTGTTTTTCCGATTATGGGATCATCTTCCGGTATTCCGAGCACTGCAGGAGATGTAAATATGGACATTGTATCCGGGTCTGAAAGGGATATCTTTTTTGCGTCGACTCCCGTCATGTCCTCCATCATTCTTATCATGGTTGGGTCATCATGCCCAAGTTCGTCAAGCTTGAGAAGATTATCTTCCATGCAGTGATATTCAAAATGCGTTGTAATTATTCCCTTTGTAGAATCATCTGCAGGGTGCTGTACCGGGCAGAAATCCGTAACATCCATATCCTGCGGAATTATTACAAGTCCGCCCGGATGCTGCCCCGTCGTACGCTTTATTCCAACGAGACCTGCCGCCAGCCTATTCTCTTCAGCTTTGGAAACCGTTATATTGCGCTCTTCAAGATATTTCTTTACATATCCGTATGCCGTTTTCTCTGCAAGCGTACCTATTGTTCCCGCTCTGAAAACATGGTCTGCTCCAAAGAGAGTCTCGGTATATTTATGTGCATTCGCCTGGTATTCTCCGGAAAAGTTAAGGTCAATATCCGGTGTTTTCGCATTTTCAGGGAAGCCCAAAAATGTTTCAAACGGGATATCAAAACCGTCACGATTCATAAGAGTGTGACACTCAGGGCATTCCTTTTCCGGCATATCAGCACCGCATCCGTATGAACCATCAGTTATGAATTCGCTGTGACAACAGTTAGGACAAACATAGTGCGGAGGAAATGCATTAACTTCGGTAATTCCCGACATATATGCAACTATCGATGATCCGACGGAGCCTCTCGACCCGACCAGATACCCGTGCTCAAGCGAGTTTTCCACAAGTTTCTGTGCGGACATATAAATAACATCATAGTTATGATCAAGTATTGTATTGAGTTCTATATCAACTCTGTCCTTTACAAGCTGTGGAGGATTTTCACCATAAATACGATGCATCTTGCCGTAAACTAGATCTCTTAGCTGCTGTGCCGAATTTTCTATCTTCGGTGGGAACAATCCTTTCGGGAAAAGCTCAAATGTCTCAACCATATCTGCAATCGCATTGGTTGAATCAATTACTACTTCCTCTGCAATTTCCGGCCCGAGATACTCGAATTCTTTGAGCATCTCATCGGTTGTTCTGAAAAATATAGGGCATTCCCTGTCAGCGTCTGAAAACTTCTTTGCACTTTGAAGTATACGCCTCAGCTGTTCATCTTCAGGGTCCATAAAATGCACGTCGCATGTTGCAACTACAGGTTTGCCAAGTTTCTTGCCCAGGTTATATATCTGTCGATTATAATCCTGCAAAACTGTTTCATCTTTTACACGGCCGTCATTTATTAAAAAGGCATTGTTTGCAATAGGCTGTATTTCAAGATAGTCATAATATGATGCTATCCTTTCAAGCTCTGCATCATTTTCGCCTCTCAATATTGCCCCGTAAAGCTCGCCCATTCCGCATGCAGAACCTACTATAATGCCTTCTCTGTACTGGTTTAGAACGCTTTTCGGCACAAGTGGATTTCTGTGGAAATACTTAAGATATGACTGGGAAACTATTTCGTATAGATTTTTAAGCCCTTTCTTGTTCTTCACAAGAAGAATCATATGATAGCTTTTTTCTGCCTCTGCGCGGTTATTCTCGCGGCATTTGACTTCTATCTCATCGATTGTCCTTGCGCCCATCGCTTCAAAAAGCGGGATAAATTTATCCATTATGCGCCATACAACCGCAGCATCGTCACATGCTCTATGGTGGTTGAATTTAGGAAGCTTCAGGTGGTCTGAAACTACATCGAGCTTATACTTCTTCAATTCCGGAAGAAGTGCCTTGGCCATAGGCAGTGTATCGAGTACAACAGGTGAGAAGTCTATTTCATTTCTCTGGCAAGCATAATTTATAAAGCTCATATCAAAATGGGCATTATGCGCTATAACCGGCCTCCCGTTGCAAAATTCGATGAAGCTTTGAACTGCCTCCGCATCAGAAGGTGCGTCTTTGACCATTTCATCCGTTATACCGGTAAGCTGGGTAATTTCGGAAGGAATATGCATTTTAGGATCGACGAACGTGTCAAACTCGTCAATTTTCTCAGACCCTTTGAATATGCATGCTCCGATTTCTATGAGTCTGTCCTCTTTTGCGTTAAGTCCGGTTGTCTCGACATCAAATGCAACATATTCTGTATCTACAGGGAGTTTGGACCTTCCTGTTACAGCAGACGAGCCATCTGTATCGTTTACGAAGTAGCATTCCATTCCGTAAATGATTTTTATATTTCTTTTTTTAGCCGCGCTGTACATTTCGGGGAATCCCTGCACCGTGCCATGATCTGTTACAGCAACTGCCGGCATACCCCAGTATTCTGCTCTTTTAACTATTTCCGCAGGGTCTGTAAGAGCATCCTGTGTTGACATGCGCGTATGCATGTGAAGCTCAACTCTTTTCCGCTCCGCGGTATCTTTTCTTATTACTTTTTTACTCTTTAGGATACCTGTAGGCTCAAGCACCATATCTCTGTCGAATTGGGAATAGTCTGTTTTGCCGTATATTATAAGATGATCACCTTCAGATATTTTATTGATTATTGTCTGATCGTCGTTACTTCTTAAAAACTTTGACACCCTGACAGAGTTTGTACGGTCTGTCATATCAAATGTCAAAATAGCACTGCCTCGCTTTTGAAGTTCTCTTGAAGCAACTGCAAAAACATCGCCTTCTACGGCACATTTCCCGGTTTCGAGTGCAAGTTCGCTCATCGGAATAATTTTGTCATTTGACTTTTTTCCATAAATGAGTGTTCCCTCATTCGCCTTTTCTTTAACGCTTGTTGCAGATGACGTTTCTTTCTTCGTTTCAACAGGAGGTGCCGCTGCAAACACCGCATCAACTCTTGCATCACTTAAGCCATAGGCTTCTTTTAGTGCCTCCTCGATTCTTCCTGTCAGGGAAAATGACACCGGTCCTGCGAAATGAACTTTAAGAAAAATCTTCCGCTCCTTTTCATAAACCTCGGCATCTGTTATTTCAGCATTATTTAGTTCCTCTGCAATTCCATTGCAGAAAGGAAACATTGTCAGAAATTCAACTTTCAATCAGTTCCATGAGCTTATCGAGAAGCACATCATAATCATATGTCCCGACAACCTCGCCCTTTTTAAATATTATTCCTTTATCAACGCCTCCGGCTATTCCGAAGTCCGCCTCTCTTGCCTCACCCGGGCCGTTTACTACGCAGCCCATAACAGCAACTGTTATATCTTTATCAATTACAGAGACTCTCTTTTCAACCTCTGTTGCAAGAGATATAAGATCTATCTCAGTTCTTCCGCATGTCGGGCAGGATACGAACTTCACTCCGCCCTTTCTAAGACCTGCGGCTTTTAGTATTGCGATTCCTGCCTTTACCTCTTTTACCGGGTCTGCTGTGAGGGACACACGAATTGTATTTCCTATTCCCTCACTCAAAAGCGTTCCTATACCTACAGCTGACTGTATTATACCGTTATACTCAGTTCCGGTTTCTGTAACTCCGAGATGGAGAGGGTATTTAAAAGTATCTGCTGCAAGACGGTAACATGCAATTGTCAGCGGGACATTTGAAGTTTTAAGTGAAAGGCATATATCTTCAAATCCGTATTTTTCAAGCAGAGCAATATGGTCAGATGCACTTTCAATCAGTGCCTCCGGGCACGGATGTCCGTACTTTTCAATAAGTCTTTTTTCAAGAGATCCCGCATTTACACCTATTCTTATTGGAATACCCTTTTCAAGGCATTTTTCAGCAACGGCTTTGACTCTTGATTCCTCGCCTATGTTTCCGGGGTTTATGCGTATTTTATCAATACCCCTCTCGGCTACCATAAGAGCAAGTTTATAATCGAAATGGATATCCGCGACAAGCGGCATGTTGGTTCCTTCACGGATTTTTTCAACGGCGACGGCACTCTTTTCATCAGGTATTGCTATTCTTACTATATCGCAGCCGGCATCTTTAAATTCATTAATCTGACCAAGTGTTTTTTCTACATCCCAGGTTTTTGTGTTGCACATGGACTGCACGCTCACCGGAGCGCCTCCGCCTATTTCAACATTTCCAACTTTTATTTTTTTCGTTAAGTCTCTTTTATTCATATAATTTCTCCGTCAGTAGCCGAGATTAAATATTATTCTGAATATGTCATGGAACATTACATATGCCATAAGGCTTAAAAGCAGTATCATCCCTGCCATATGTATATATCCTTCGTATTTAGGATCAAGTTTTTTCTTTGTTATTTTTTCAATAACTGCAGTAACAAGCAAGAGGAATATACGTCCTCCGTCAAGTGCCGGAATTGGTAAAAGGTTCATCATGGCAAGATTTACCGCCACAAATGCTCCAAAGTATGCAAGATTTGAAAATGCATCAGCTACAGTAGGCGCCTCTTCTGCCATATCTGTCATAACATCAACAATCCCGACAGGTCCTGTCAGGTCATTGATTCCCGCCTCACCGTTTACAATCATTCCTAAAGATTCCCAAATGAGCTTGCACATATCGATTGTCACATTCCAGCTGTGTCTTACAATCACCCATGCCCCGGCTTTTCCTATATTCCATACAATTACCAGTATTAAAACTATTAAAAATCCAAGTATGAAATTATTTACCGAACCTGCAACAAGTACCAGAAATTTTTTCCAGACAGGTGCATTTACAAATGCCCTTGGGTCGTCGGATTGGCCTTCGTCTTCACCCATTGCACAGTATCCGCCGATAGGGATTGCCCTCCATGAGTACTGAGTCTCGCCCTTTTCCTTTGATAGTATAAGCGGACCCATTCCCACTGAAAATTCGCTCACTCTTATACCGCAGCGCTTTGCTGTCATAAAATGACCCGCTTCGTGGACTATTATAAGAATGCCGAAGAAAAGTATTGAAATTAGTATATAAAGTGCGTTCAATTTGTATCAGAAATTCTCTTTCACATATTGTCTTGCAAGCGCATCCGCTTCTATGACCTCATCAAGGTCTTCTGTATCGGTAATCGGCACGTTGTCCACTGCCGACTGCGCTGCATCATATATTTTATTATACCCAAGTTCTCCTCTTAAGAACATGTGAACTGCAACCTCGTTTGCTGCCGACATAATACAAGGAGCTGTACCACCACGACGTGCACAGTCCATAGCAAGACGAAGGCAAGGTGTCTTTTCAAGGTCCGGCTCTTCAAAAGTGAGATCCTTAAGCTTGAAGAAATCAAGCCTTTCAAACATTGATGGAAGTCTCTCCGGATATGTAAGTGCCAGCTGTATAGGAAGACCCATATCAGGAACGCCGAGCTGTGCTATTACCGTTCCATCACACAGTTCAACCATTGAGTGTATAACACTCTGTGGGTGGACAACTACCTGTATATCATCCGGCGTAACACCGAAAAGATGCATTGCTTCGACAAACTCCAGTCCCTTGTTCATCATTGTTGCAGAGTCTACAGATATTTTCTTTCCCATGTTCCAGTTAGGATGTGCAACTGCCTGCTCCGGTGTTATATTTTCAAGCTCCTCACGTTTCTTTCCTCTGAAAGGTCCGCCGGAACCTGTTAGGAGTATTTTTCTAAGTTCTCCCTTCTTGCGTCCCATAAGGCTTTGAAATATTGCACTATGCTCAGAATCAACAGGAATTATCTCTGCGCCCTTTTCTTTTGCGCGTTTCATAACAATATTTCCAGCGCAAACAAGGGTCTCCTTGTTTGCAAGAGCTATTCTTTTCTTTTCATCAATTGCCGCCAGTGTCGGTTTGAGTCCGACAGAACCGGATACCGCTGTAACTACAGTATCACAGGTTACAGCTGCCTCTATAAGTCCTTCCATGCCGGAAACGACTTTTATAGGCGTGTCCTTCACCATTACAGCAAAATCTTTAGCTGCCTTTTCATCATATACAGCGACAAGCTTAGGCATAACTTTTCTTGCTATCGGCTCAAGTTTATCAAGCTGTCTGTTTGCGCTAAGTGCTTCTACCTCTATATTGAGATACTGAGCCACAGCAAGAGTCTGCGTTCCTATAGACCCGGTTGCGCCGAGTATTGAAATTCCCATTTTTCTACTTCCTTATAAGTAATTGAAGCTCCGGAAGGTATACTTTTGCCTCCCACTCTGAAATTCTTTCATATGCCTCATTTTCAGTAACTTTTAAGTTGGCCTCTTCTTTGTATCCCTCATCTTTTGAGTAATACCATATAACATTTCCGTCATTGTCGGGATCCATTCCACTGTAAACGGATTCATCGAATACGGTTTTATCTACATTTACATGATATACGCTGTTAGACGAGTTGTAAGCTCCTGACGAGCCGGGGTTATAAATCCTTCCGTCCGTCATAAGATAAATGCGACTTCTCGGATAACATTCTATAAGCTTTACAGCTTCATCGTTTACAAGGGTATATACAGCAAGTACCATATCCTTTGCATCTTCCGTGAGATTATCTCCGGCAACAGCCAATATGAGCTCCGGTATACCGTTTTTATCGAGGTCCTTGTAAGCATATCCGACATTATCCCCAAGACTTACCATGGGGCTTATTCCCATATCATAGGCCTCTCCTTCAGTATTTATTCCGGATATAAGCGCATTTGAATAGAGGTTTATTATGCCAGCATAGCTTACGTCAAAGTTTCCTACGTTTATATAGGCAGGCTCCGTCACGGCACTTGAATAACTGCCGTCAAATCTTGCCTGGACACACCACCCGTTAAGTGATAGCGGCACATTTCTAAGTGCTATCGTATCTTCCGGCAGAACTTCAAGTTCAAGTCCCGGGTTCATTGCCATAGTCTCTTCTACACTATGAGCCGTACCGGTTGTATCCGTAAAGCGCCACGATATGCTCTCAGCATTATTTGCATGTGCTATAAACCAGGTCTTATCACCTTCATTGAGTGCCTCGTCGCTAGGGTTTTTTGTAATTATTACATTCCTTTCCGGATCGATAGCAGCTGTAGGTTCTACCGTTGGCTGCACGGGCACATCTGTAGGTTCTGCCGTTGCATACGGAGTAGGCGTAGAGACATATACAGTTTCTACAGGTACAACCTGATCTTCAACTAATACATCCTCTTCTTTTTTCCCGCATGCGCAAAGCATAAATACTGTAATAAATACAATTAATAAAACAGAAAAGAATTTTCTCAAAAAGATTAGCCTCTTCCTTTATGGTACTTTATAAATGTGCAAATCAGCTGCAGTAAACAACCACAGCTGCAAGCATTGCGAGATTTGATATTTTCTTAGATTTTGACGTTACGCTTTGACTCCTCCATAACGTCTGTCACGGCTGTTAAATACATCTATTGCCTTGTCAAGTTCATCTGTCGTGAAATCAGGCCACAAAACATCCGTGAAATAAAATTCGCTGTAGGCGCACTGCCAAAGAAGGAAATTGCTTATTCTCTGCTCTCCGCCCGGTCTTATAAGGAGATCGGGGTCAGGAATACCAGCGCTGTACACATAATCTGAAAATCCCTTTTCATCTATGTCGTTGCTGCGTCCTGCAAGAACATCGTCGGCATATTTTCTCGCTGCCTGGACTATCTCTGCCCTGCCTCCGTAGTTAAGGCATATGTTAGCCTGAAAGCCTTCATATCTTGAAGATATTTCGTTTGTCTGACGTATTTCTTCCTGCAAAGATGGTGAAAGCTTAGACACATCCCCGAGTATTTTCATTCGGATATGGTCACGCTCCATTGTATCAATTGCTTCATGCAGATACTTATCAAGCAGCTGCATGATTTTTTTGACTTCTTCTTCAGGTCTTGACCAGTTCTCTGTGGAAAAGGCATATACCGTAAGATATTCAACACCTATGTTTTTACAATAAGTCGCGATTTTTCTAAACTGCTCAGCGCCTGCGGCATGTCCTGCAGTTCTCGGAAGATTGCGTTTTTTTGCCCATCTTCCATTGCCGTCAAGAATGATGGCTATATGACGAGGTACGTTTCCCATCAAAATGCCTTGAGTTCCTTTTCTTTCTTTGAAAGAATTTCATCAACTTTCTTGGTGAAATCGTCTGTCAGTTTCTGGATATCTTTTTCAACTGCCTTAAGGTCATCCTCTGTTATAATGGATGCATTTTTATCCTTTTTAAATTTTTCCATTGCGTCGCGGCGGATGTTACGAACCGCAACCTTGCATTCTTCGCCGTATTTCTTTGTCTGCTTTACGAGTTCGTTACGTCTTTCCTCAGTGAGCGGAGGGAATACCAGTCTTATCATCTTTCCGTCATTCTGCGGATTGATGCCGAGATCTGATGTAAGTATCGCTTTTTCAATTCCTTTTAAAAGAGTTGCATCCCAGGGCTGTATAACAAGGGATCTGGGATCCGGTGTTGCTATTGAAGCTACCTGGTTAAGAGGAGTGGGTGTTCCGTAGTATTCAACCTGAATCTGGTCAAGTACAGATGCGTTTGCTCTGCCTGCACGGATTGTTGCAAACTGTGTTTCAAGTGCATCGCACGCCTTTTTCATTTTTGCTTCGAATTCTGCATAATCGCTCATTAATATATCCTCCGTAAATGTTTTATATTTTTAATTTTACTCTGTGTAAACGACTGTACCGACTCTTTCCCCATTGAGTGCATCGTTCAGTCTTCCTATATCCGAAAGGGAAAAGACCATTGCGGATATTTTGTTTTCCATTGCCATTGTTGTTGCGGTAAGGTCCATAACCTGGAGTTTCTTATCCAAAACTTCGTCAAATGATATCTCATCATACTTCACAGCACTTGGATCCTTTACAGGATCTGCAGAATATACACCGTCAACATTTTTAGCAAGCAGTATGCAGTCTGCATGTATTTCACATGCTCTAAGTGCTGCTCCTGTATCTGTAGAAACAAATGGCATTCCTGTACCGCCTGCAAAAAGAACTATGTATCCATCCTCAAGATACTCAATTGCTTTAAGAGGGTCGTATCTCTCGGCAGTCCCTTCAATTGTAAAGGCCGTCATCACTTTAACCTTTGCTCCGATTGTCCTGAAAACATCTGCAACCGCTATACAGTTCATGCATGTTGCCAGCATTCCCATTTTGTCGGCAGATACTCTTTCTATCTTGCCGGAGCCGTCTTTTACTCCGCGCCAATAGTTTCCGCCGCCTATTACGATACCAATCTGAGCACCTGCATCTGTGCATTTTTTGACTTCTTTGCAAACGCTGCTTACAAAGTCCATGTCATATTTTACATCTTTTCCATTGCTCAGCGCCTCTCCGCTGATTTTAAGAATTACTCTTTTAAATTTCATATATCCAGCACCCCAAGTATTATTATTCCACATATTACAATCGCAATCGCTGCGTAATGTTTTTTTGAAAGTTTCTCTTTAAGGAATATTCTGCTCCAGACAACCGATGCCATACAGTATGCCGAAATTAGTGGCGCTGCAAATGCAACATGGGCACTATCGGCAAGAGCATGAATATAAAAGTACTGCCCCGCAGTTTCACAAACGGCTGCCGTGTATTTTGGAGCTTCCTCTTTAAATGTCAGTTTCTGTTTCTTAACTACAAGCACATAGAAAGCCGCTATCAAAGCGCAGGTAAAAAACGTCAGTTCATATGCTGCATTTGCGCTGTTTTCATCAATTGTCTCAAGTATAATGCTGTCGGCAAATGTCCCGAGAGCATCTAAAAGACAGTATATGAGAGGTATTGCAATTGCAAGGAAACTTTTTGAATATTGGTAGTTTCCCTCTTCCTGGCGTTTTAAACGGAGTTCTTCATCTTCCGTAGCTTCGACAAATCCAAGTAAAATAACTCCTGCACATACAAGTGCAACTGCCAGAAGTGCAGCAGGCGGTATTTCATCGCTTATTCCGTATGCAGCAAGCGAAAGTATTGCAACTATCGCACCTGATGAATTACATATAGGAGAAGATATTGAAAGCTCTATATATCGAAGCCCCAGATACCCGACGCCCATAGATAATATGTATAATGCCGACACCGGCAGATACTTAATAATTATATCCCTGCTTATAACTGCTTTACCTAAAGAGATTTCAAATAATGCGTGCAGACCCATTACAAGGCCCACCGCCATAATCATCTTTAAATGCGAATATCTGTCATTTGGATCGGCACATCCTATTTTGGAAAACAAATCCGACCCGCTCCAGCAAATCAGTGCCGCGAGGGAAAAAGCAAACCACATTTCTTACTTGCTCCGAAACGCTATAATTCAAGATATTATAGCATAATAGTAGGAAATCGGGCAACACGAATACTGCACCGATTTCCTACTATTTTAAATTTATTCATACATTTTTGAGCGAGTGAGTCACTTTAAAATCATGCAGCTTCCGCAAACTGAACTATATTATCCTCGCCAATGCATTCACAAATAGAATACCCGAACTGCGGCCAAGATTTTTCCATTTCCACGTCGCCTTTAAATTCTATTCCTCCGTCACACTTACTACATGAAGGTGAATGTATTACAGTGCCGCACATCACATAATCGTCAAGATTAATGCCATCCGTAATCACGCTATCGGCATCTGTATCCATAAATATTCCCGAATATTCACTTGAACCATCTGAATAGTCAAACCATATACCCGGCTGAACATTATAAAGATATACGCAGTAGCATATACTCTTGCCGTCATCTTTGAGGCTATAGCCTTCCATTACGACACCGGATGCCATAAGATTGTTACCTTCAAAAACCGGAGTAACCCTATAGAGCACCTCACGGTCTGTTCCTCTTTCAATATATCTGACAGTTTTAAGTTCAAATATTGTCATTGCGTCGGCATTCATATATCTTGTGCCTGTTATGAGATTATTTTTATTTGCATTCTCCGCGCTAAGCATCCAGCCCACAAGATGTGTCCTTGTCATAACGGCTTTTGAGTCTATGCAGTCATATCTCGCCTGCTTCCACGCAGTTGGATGAATATCCGAGATATCCTTTCTCTTTTCGCCTTTTTCCGGCATAGTGTCAAATCCTAAATTATCTATGGCACCTGTGCATCTTCCGAGCACGTCGAGAGCTCCGTATGTCTCGTACTGTCCTCTTTCCTTTGCATCGTTTATTTCATCCTGTGTGAAAAACGGCACATTTCCATTGAGTTCTACATACATCTGTCCTTCATATTGAGGTAATTCTGTAATTTCCTCGGTCTGATCTACGGACGTCCTCTGTTTTGAATTAAGAGAATAAACGCAAAGCAGTAATATTACTATTACTGCTAATGCGCGAAATATTTTATTCAATGTCTTTTTCATTAATTTTCTCAGTCAGAAGATGTGTAGTTTGGAGCTTCTTTTGTTATATAGATGTCATGGGGATGTGATTCCTTAAGTCCGGCACCTGTAATCCTTACAAATTTAGCCTCTGTACGGAGCTGTTCTATATTATGAGCACCGCAGTAACCCATACCGGAACGAAGACCGCCCATCATCTGATATATTGTTTCTGAAACCGGTCCTTTAAATGGAACTCTTCCTTCAACACCTTCGGGAACGAGTTTCTTATTGTTTTCCTGGAAATATCTGTCTTTAGATCCTGCAGCCATTGCGCCAAGAGATCCCATTCCTCTATATACCTTGAACTGACGTCCCTGATATACTTCCATATCTCCCGGAGATTCTTCACATCCGGCAAGCATTGAGCCCATCATTACTACCTTGGCTCCTGCAGCTATGGCTTTAACTATATCTCCTGAATACTTTATGCCGCCGTCTGCAATAATCGGCTTTCCAACCTTATTTGCAACTTCAGCACATTCAAGCACAGCTGTAAGCTGAGGTACACCTATACCTGCAACAATTCTTGTTGTACAAATAGAACCAGGACCAATACCGACCTTTACAGTATCTGCACCGGCTTCGAAAAGTTCCTTTGCAGCTTCGCTTGTAGCAACATTTCCTGCAATAATCTGTGCATCCGGAAATGCTTCTTTTACTTTTCGTACCGATTTTATGATGTTTTCACTGTGGCCGTGGGCAGAATCAAGTACCATAACATCGACGCCTGCATCAATAAGTGCGCCTGCACGGTCAAGCACATCCTTTGTTGCACCTATTGCCGCTGCGCAGAGAAGTCTTCCCTTTTCATCCTTTGCAGAATTCGGATACTTCATTACCTTTTCTATGTCTTTTATAGTTATAAGACCACGCAGTTTGTTGTCTTCATCTACAAGAGGAAGTTTCTCTATTCTGTGTTTCCACAGTATTTCTTTTGCCTCATCAAGTGTTGTACCCACAATCCCTGTTATAAGGCCGTCTTTTGTCATTAGCTCACCGATTTTCTTACTGGTATCGGTTTCAAACTTCATATCCCTGTTGGTTATAATGCCTATAAGTTTGCCGTCGTCATCGACAATTGGCACACCTGAGATGCGGAATTTTGCACAGAGTGCATCAGCCTCTGCAAGAGTATTGTCGGCTTTAAGTGAAAACGGGTTTGTAATAACACCGTTTTCCGAACGCTTTACCATATCTACCATTTCTGCCTGGGCATCAATGGACATATTCTTATGAATAACACCTATTCCGCCTTCACGAGCAAGTGCTATAGCCATACGATACTCTGTTACAGTATCCATTGCTGCACTCATTACGGGAATATTCAGTTTTACGGAATTTGTAAGATTTGTTGTCAGATCAACATCTGCAGGAAGGATATTGCTTCTGGCTGGTATTAAAAGAACGTCGTCGAAGGTTAAACCTTCGCCGACGATTCTGTTTTCAAATTTTGAAATACCGCTCATTTAAGCAGTCCGAGAAGTCCTGAAAGAAGTCCTGATGAACCGCTAGAGGAAGCCTGCTCTTCCTGTACGGGATTTGTATCAAGCATTGAGCCAAGAAGGCTGCCTGCAAGAGAGCTTGAGCTCTGTGACTGGGTCGACTGAGAGCCGCCTAAGAGGCTTCCGAGAAGAGATGCCGTGCTTGACTGAGACTGTGCAGTCTGTGACCCACCCAAAAGGCTACCGAGAACACTGCTAGCTGCGGACTGACTGTTGTTTGAAGAAAGCGTAGAGCCGAGAACGCTTCCAAGAATGCTTGTACCAGCATTACTCTGAGAACTTCCGCTGCCAAGAGCACCTGAAAGAACTGCTCCGAGTGCTGCCGTCATAAGTGCATTGGATGCTGTGCTTCCGGAATTTCCGCCAAGAAGCGATGAGAGGAGAGTTGCAGTCGTGCCTGCGCTGCTTGAATTGCTCTGTGTTGTATGCTGTCCAAGACCGTTCATAACAATAGGTGCAAGAGCTGCAAGAATTGCAACAACCTGTAATTTTGAAAGGCCTGACTTTTTGGCAACCGCTTTTTCAATTTCCTCTGTTTCATCACCGAGAAGGTGTGCAACAATTTTCTGTCCTTCTTCTGCATCAACCTTTTCAGGATTCTTATCTGCATGTTCAAGAACAGCTTCGTGGAAGCTCTCAGATGTATCTGCAGATTCTGCCTGTTTGTTTGCACCATTAAGAAGTATAGGAAGGGCAACTGCCATAACGCTGGCAACCTGGTCTGTTGAAATGCCGGTTTTGCCGGATACTGAATTTACATTACTATCGCTGAGCATTGAGCTCATTAAAGAGGTAAGATCCATTAAGTATTTCTCCTTTAATTTGATTTGTTTTGATTATACAACATTTGGTGTGTGAGTCAAGAAAATAAGATGTACGGTAAATGAATTTTCTGTATACTTTTAACTTTCTCCGATATGATTGCCTTTCACAATCTTTATTGCCTGTTGACTGCTTTTTAATTAAAAATACACTATATATTGTGTTTTAATTGTAAACCTTTATATTGAAAATTCATCAAGTTATGCTATAATTATTTCGTAAATTGTATTTTTAACAGGAGGACAAATTTAATGGCTGAAAAAAAACAGCATAAAATAGTCTCTGCATCCTCAGGTGAAGAGATCAAGGCTGCTCCGAAAGCAGCTCCCAAAGCAGCTCCGAATAATGCTAAGGCAGCTCCCCAAGGCAACGCTTCAGGTAGTGATCCTAAAAAGCTCAGAATTTTGGCATGGGTTTTCTGGGTTGTCGCTATAGTATGTGAAGTTCTCGCAGTTCTTGCTTACTCAGGAAAACTTCAGATATCCTCAATACCCACCCTTACAGTTGTCATAGGACTTCTTGTGATAGACCTTGCTCTTGTAATCGTAGGTGCTCAGTTCTGGAAGAAAGCAAATCATATCGATCCTGCTTCCGAAGCAAATAAACTCAAATTCTGGCTTTGGAACAACATGGGCGTTATTGTATGCTGCTTCGCATTTATTCCCTTCATCATAATTGCTCTCACAGACAAAAACGCTGATCCTAAGCTCAAAAAGTGGGCAGTTATTGCCGCATGTGCAGCTCTTCTTCTCGGCGGTCTCACAAGTTATGACTGGAATCCCGTATCTGAGGAAGGTCTTGCTCAAGCCACTGAAACACTTCAGGATACTCAGGTTTATTGGACACCGTTCGGTACAAAGTATCATACTCACGAAGATTGCCAGTATCTCAATCGTACTGACACTCTTACTGCCGGTACAGTAGATGAGGCAATTGCTGCCGGCCGTTCAACACTCTGCTCTGCATGTGCAAAGAAAGACAATCTCACAGTCGGTGAAAACGGCGCTGTTACAGGCGAAGCTCCGGCAGCTGCAGAAGCTGTAGCTGATGCAGTTGAAAACCTTGTTCCTGCAGCATAAGTTTAACCGGAATTGAAATTCTAGCTTGGGTAATATTTACCCAAGCTTTTTTATTCCTATTCTTATAAATCCAAAAGCAGGACAGCAAAGTATCTGTCCTGCTTTTTGTATATTCCAGATTATATCACTGAACCGTAATATCTATAACCTGGTCCTGCATGTTGGTTCCACATCCATCTTTTGTAACCATGAAATAATCGAAAAATGTTTCTGTATCCATATCGTTATAAAGTTCGATTACGATATATCCATCCCCGATATCTTCCGTTACAAAGCCTGTAGGTAGCAAGTGGTAACGATTCTGATAGTACTGTCTTGCCAGCTGTCCGAGTTCAGCCTCGGTAAATCCATCAGATGGTGCAACATAGAAAAGATGTCTTGAATATTCGCTGCCACCAGCATTGTAAACTTTACCTACAAATGCAATTCTTCCTACGGAATTAAGATATATTGGAAGATCTGCATTGCAGTTATCCTCTGCCATTGTTTTCTCTCTTATCTCATCGTAGGCAGTCTGGTCAATTTTCTTTATGTCCGATTCATTTGGCGATATCTGCTTAAGATAAATTGTACTTACACTATTGACAAATTCCGTCTCTGTCATTCCTGCGGCTTTGAGAATATCGGCATTTTCTGCCTTTGATCCGTCGGAATTTATATTAGCAACGTAATAATCATTTATATCCCATCCCGTAACCGTTACAATAAGTACTGATGTTATTCCATTAAATTCTGCCGACATATAATGGACATCCGAAACTATCAGCGATTGCTTATCATCCATATTTTTAAGTTCAGTGGCAATAACGGATTCATATATTTTGTTTATATCTTCATTTACTTCCTTTACATATTCCGAATTTCCCTGAACCTTTGGAAGCGTATATGTATAGTTATACATATTACCCGTCGAATCGGTATAGCTTCCGCTTAGTGCTACATCTTCAACAACTGCTACTGGTACAGTTTCGTTTGTCTCACCTGTCTCGTCCGCTACTTTGTCATCTGCGTCATTTTCGACCTCCGGCGCATCTGTTGCTTTTAGCTCCTCAATATCCGCTTTAACCGCTTCTTTGGGCAGAGTTGTTTCTTCCTTCACAAGCTCCGTCTGTATGTTTGCAGAGCTCATCTCATCAACTGCCGCCACTGATTTGGAAGAACATGCCGTAACACTTAAAAGCATAAGTATTGCCAATAATAAGATAAGATATTTATTTATTCTTCTTTTCACTTATATTCCCTCACTTTCCAAGCACGGACATCAGCATTTGGAGAAGCTCCAAATCGCTTTGTGTGACTTTTATATTTGTTTTCATATTTCCACCATCATTTGGATACTTTACTTCCATTTCGATTACCGTCCCCTCTACAACTCCTCTGTTCTTTACGGCAGTAATAAACGGGTAAAACTTTGGATGGTTATTATTAAACTTATTCCATGCTTCTTTAGCTTTTAACAGAGCGCCTATATCCATTACAGGACCTCCTCTAACAGTTTTTCAATATCTTCCCATGTTTCATACTGGTGTATATCAAAATATGGATCTCCTGTAAGCATTGCAGAGAGCTCACTTACACTTTTTCTGTAATATATGTGTACGGGCTTACCTAGCTTTTCAGCATAACAGAGCTCATAACCGACTCCAAGAGATGGAACAGTGCATTCAGCAACCACAAAATCGCACTCTGACATCCATTTCATATCCTGCAGATAAATCTGTCTGTCATAAGAATGATCCTCAGACTCAAAAGCTGACAAATCCAAGTCACCTACATGCTCCGTCAAAACATCATGCTTATTTTTGATATACTCTATTATTTTATTGTAAAGTGCGGCATCTGCGCGTCCGCCGCGTATTGAACCTGCAAAATATACTTTAGCCATATCACACCATCTTGTTCGTCAATGTTCCGATGCCTTCAATAACTACATCAATAACATCGCCACGCTTGAGCCATGTCTTCTCTTTCTTTTCAAGTGCTACACCGCTTGGAGTACCGGTAAATATAAGATCTCCCGGTTCTAGTTTTATATATTTCGATGCATAGCTTATTATCTTGCGGCATGAAAAAATCATGTCCGAAGTATAGCCATCTTGACGAAGCTCGCCATTTACATAGCTCCTGATATTTTTACTCTCATCCGGATTGAATTCGTCGCTAGTAACTATGCACGGGCCGCAGGGTCCAAAACCCGGCATAGTCTTTCCTATAAGCCACTGGGATGTTCTCATTTGTGGATCACGTACTGAGAAATCGTTTCCGGCAGTATATCCGAAAACATAATCCATAGCATCTTCTTCGGAAACGCCCCAGGCAGTTTTACCCATCACTATAACAAGTTCTGCCTCGTAATCATAGCTGTCTTCCCATGATGGCAGTTCCACTTCAGCACCTGAAGGAACAAGTGCATTTGAAAACTTTGAAAAAAGTATAGGCCATTCGGCACTCTTTAAGCTCACATTGTCCGCATGGGCCTTATAATTGAGTCCAACACACACTAGCTTTCCCGGCTTATCCGTCACATTTGCGTATTCATAGTTTTTAACTTCCAATGCGTTATCCGGTATTTCAATTTTTTTACCCGCAATCACTTCATCCATGGTTCCAAGTAAAGATATATCTACCCACTTACCACCTTTTTCCGCACATAAAATAATTTTATCGTTAACTTTGAGGTTTGCAAATTTCATTTTATTTTCCTCCATTTTCAATCTTTTGGATTATTATATCATTTGTTCACATTTTGTTGAAGAATTAATATATAAATTAATGTATATTCCCGCAGTATAAAAGTGGTTTTAAGGAGATGTGTATTTTATGACATATGCAACAGTATCTTTGGTTTTGAGTTGCCTTAAAGTTTTTTTCTGCAGAATTTTGGACGTAACATTCGGTTCAATGAGGACAGTACTCGTTGTACGTGAAAAGACAAAGCTTGCAGCTCTCATTGGTTTCTTTGAAGTTTTTATTTGGTATATTGTAGTCAGAGATGCCATAAATTCAGATGGTCCTGTGCTTGCAATTGCTGCATCATATGCCGCCGGATATGCCTGTGGGACATTCTTCGGTGGTACACTTGCTAAGAAAATTCTCGGTGGACACGTCACCGTACATGTTGTTACGACGGAGCGCAATATCGTTCTTGCCGAATCTTTACAGAATGCCGGGTACGGAATTACCGTGCTTGATGTAAACGAAAGCCGCTATGGTGGTGAAAAAAATCTCATCCTTGCTGACTTCGACAAAAAACTTCTTGAGAATTTTGAATCAATTGTAAAGGATAAAGATCCGGATGCTTTTATAATAGTACAAGAAACAAAGGCTCATGTTGGTGGCAGATATAGACGCCCCGGAAAATAATCGTAGTTTCATAACATCTTTAATCTACTTATTAAATGTTCAGTGCTAAAAGTTACCGAATTTATTCGTACAGATAAAAGTGCTGAATATTTTTTATTATTTATTATGTTTAATAGGATTATAATTCCTACCATTTTATCGTTGTTATGATATAATCGAGCAAAGAACTTATATTGCTTAACAGTTAATTCATGCGTATCGTTTTTCTTAAATAAATATACAGGAGATTTTTACAATGGAAGTACTTGGAAATACTTTCTACTTCGATTGGGAAGTAAGTCTGATGGTTTGGTTGCAGTCTCATCTTGGTCAGGCAGGTGTGCTTCTCGCAAACTTTTTCAGCATGTTCGGTGAAGAACTTTTGATGGTTGCTATTTTAGGTTTTTTATATTGGTGCTATGACAAAAAATTCGGGGTCTACGTTGGATTCAATCTGCTTGTGGCAAATCTTTGGAATCCTATGATTAAAAATATATGTTTAAGACGTAGACCGTATATGGACAATTCTGAAATTCTCTGCCTTCGTCAGGTAGATGCTGAGGGTGACATGTATGACGTTATAACGCAAGGTTATTCATTCCCAAGTGGACACTCAACCGGAGCAGCAGCACTTTACGGCTCAATCGCCACATATAAAAAGAAAAAGTGGATTTTGATTATCGCTTATTCAATAATCCTTTTAGTTGGCATATCAAGATTCTGTCTTGGCGTACACTATCCGACAGATGTGCTTGTCGGCTGGGCACTTGGTTTTATTGCTATACTTATTGTTCCGCTTATGATGAAAAAGATAAAAAAGAGATGGGTAGTATATTCGATTTTACTAATAAGCGGTGCCGTAGGATTTTTCTACTGTGAATCAACTGACTATTTTACATCATATGGAATGCTTCTCGGTTTTGCTTTTGCTGTGCCCTTTGAAGAAAAGTTTGTTAATTTTGAAGGCACAAGAAGTGTCATAAGATCAATACTCAGAATTGCAGGAGGGTCTGCAATTTTCTTTGGACTCAACACACTTTTGAAGTTGCCGTTCTCGTCTGAATTTTTATCCGACGGCAGCACGCTATCCCATGTTGTAAGAACATTGAGATATGCCATCGTTCTCTTTATTGACATGGGTGTTTATCCCTTACTTTTCAAAGCAACCGCAAAAACAAAAGTTGGTGTCAAAGAGTCCGCTTGAACCCGGAAAGAATGTAGAAAAACCAGACAATACATTCGCAAAATAATCAATTTTAATATCAGTACAGATACAAGCGCAAAATGCAATAGATATTAAATGCGGATATGCCCATTGATTTTGCTCTTTAACATGCCAACAGCCTGGTGACATTCAACTTCACCAGGCTGTTGGTATTCAGC
>R06__coassemble_90_pt1 | contig 35437 bp, 26 predicted proteins | sample R06__metabat2_high_PE_044 | metagenome-assembled genome bin R06
ACGCTTTCATCTGCACGAATAAATTCGGCAGCTTTCAGTGTAGATTATTTTGTAATTTATGATAAACTTAAAGGCAAGGATACTTAATACTATCAATGATTTGACTTAAAAGAAAAAAGCGGGGTATTTAATGAGAACAGTAATAAAAATCGGTACATCTACTCTTGCATATGCCGGAGGAAGACTAAATATAAGACGTGTTGAGGAATTCTGTAAGGTGGTTTCGGATCTTAAGAACTCCGGGCTTGAAATAATAATTGTCTCATCGGGCGCCATCGGAATGGGTTCCGGGAAACTGAATTTCAAAGAAAAGCCACAGGATATGCCCACGAAACAGGCGGCGGCCGCTGTCGGGCAATGTGAGCTCATGTATACGTATGATAAGCTCTTTTCAGAGTATAATCATACTGTTGCCCAAGTCCTTGTGACAGCAGAGGACATAAAAGATAGTGAAAGGCACTTGAATTTTTCAAACACACTCAACAGGCTTCTGGAACTTGGAGTTATCCCTGTTATAAACGAAAACGATACTGTTGCTACCGCAGAAATAGGAATAGGTGACAATGATACACTAGCTGCATATGTTGCAACCAGCATCAAAGCAGAGTTACTTGTCCTTTTGTCAGATATAGACGGACTGTATACATCCGATCCGAGAAAAGATTCAAATGCAAAACTTATTCCAAATGTGTATGAGTTAACGGATGAGATTATCGATATCGGCGGAGACAGCGGTTCAAAACTTGGTACCGGTGGGATGAAAACAAAACTTACAGCAGCATCCATATGTACTCAGAATAGCTGTGATATGATAATAATTAACGGAGAAAAGCCGTGGCTTCTTTATGATATAGCCGATGGTAAGGAAGTAGGTACAAGATTTTTTGCAAAGGAGAAAAAGGCATGACAACTGCAGAAATTTTAAAAAATGCAAAAGAGGCGAAAATAGCCCTGGCTCTGCTGAGCAGTGAAGACAAAAACAGTGCCCTTCTTGCAATGGCGGATGCAATTGAGGAGGAGATGGGATTCATACTTTCAGAAAACGCGGCAGACATGAAAGCAGCTGAGGGTACAATTGGAAAGGTTATGATGGACAGATTGCTGCTCAATGAATCGCGAATTCGCGGTATGGCGGAAGGTATAAGAGATGTTGCTAAACTTCCTGATCCTGTCGGCAGAACAATTTCAGAAAATACCACTGCAGACGGACTTTATATAAGAAAAGTCAGTGTTCCACTCGGAGTTGTTGCCATAATATTTGAAAGCAGACCAAATGTGACCTCAGATGCCGCAGCTTTATGCATAAAAAGTGGAAATATTGCGTTGCTTAAAGGCGGCAAAGAGGCCTATAGATCATGTCATGCAATAGTTTCAGCGATGAGGAAAGGTCTGAGAAGCCTTGGACTTTCTGAAAATTTTGTAAATATCATCGATGATATGAGCCGCGAGGCTGCAACGGAGATTATGACAGCTAAAGGATTTGTGGATCTGCTTATTCCAAGAGGCGGGGCAGGGCTTATAAGAGCATGCGCTGACAATGCTACAGTTCCATGCATCGAAACAGGAACGGGTATATGTTCTGTATATGTCGATTCAAATGCTGATATCGAGAAGGCTCTTCGTATAATCGAAAATGCAAAGACACAAAGACCGTCCGTGTGTAATACAGAAGAGCAGTGCCTCGTATCGGCAACTATTGCGGAGGAATTTCTGCCAAAGCTTAAAGAAATGCTGGTAGATGAAAGAATTGCTTCGGGTAAGGAACCGGTTGAACTGAAAATATGCGAAAAGTGCGCGAAGTATATTGATGGTACACCTGCTAAAGAAAAAGATTTTGATACAGAGTTTCTTGATTATAAGCTCGCCGTTAAAATTGTTTCCGATGTCAAAGATGCAGTAAAACATATTGCGGAGCATTCCACGCATCACAGTGATGCAATTGTTACGGAAGATACACTTGCGGCTGATTATTTTACAAAGCATGTGGACAGTGCAGCCGTATATGTTAATGCATCAACGCGTTTTACTGACGGGGGTTGCTTCGGACTTGGATGCGAGATGGGAATTTCAACGCAGAAATTACATGCAAGAGGCCCAATGGGGCTTGAAGAACTCACATCTTATAAATATGTTGCTATTGGCAATGGCAATACGAGAAAATAAGGATTTTTGCTGACAAATGTCTTGTAAAATCGTCCGGAACAGGAAAACATGAGTCCATTGATGAATTAGCAAGGAAACATTCTTCAACCATTGAGTGAAGCTATTTGCTTTCTTAGAAAGATGTGGAATCCGAAGGGACACTATTTAAGAAACTATTTTATCTGACGCCGGTTCTTGTCCAGCAAAATTAAGGATAAAAAAAGAGATTGACCATTATCAGATTGTGGTTAATCTCTTTTTTAGTCTGACCTATTAAAAACTATTGACATTTTGTTTGGGTCAATCATTTTTTTGATGGGAAAACTCTAAATTCATTTTTCTACCAAAGAGCGGATTCTCCAGCATCCGTCTTCCCGGATAAGCTCAATCGTAAGAATGTGATGTTCATCGTGTTCGGATGTTGCGTGGGTGAAATGAACATTGACTGTATGTATGGTTCCATCAGATTCGTTGTCATAAATCCCGTTGAGCCCATCAATATAACTAATATCTTGAATGAGTTCTTCTATCGTGGTGAGCTTATTTGAGACAAGACCTCCATTAGCTGTTTCATAGTAGATTTCACGCTCATTGAGTTTAAGCTTGTTAATGTCCTTGATATCAGATGCTTTTGAAAGATATCCGCGTATTGTTTCTGTATCACCTTTAAAGTATGCATCGGCGACGATACACACAGCAAGTGCTGCAGGCTCTTTATCATGAAATTCATCATCATAAAAATCTATGGCGGTTTCAGACAGTTCGGATTTAATGTCTGATAAATCTTGTACCTGTTCATTAACACTAAAGGAACAGTACGGATCCATTAGCGTATTGTCCCATATGAAATTGTTGCAAGATTGCAGTACAAAGTGAGGCTCGGGGCAATTCTTCACATCGCAGCCAAGAAATACTGCATTTTCCGTACCTTGAAGTGATGCAGCACCGTAGCTGCAGTCGTGTATCAGAGTATTCTGCACTTGCAGATTCCGGACATCTCTTGAGCTGATACCAAGTATTCCACAGCCATAGAAATCGCAACTATCAAGAATAATATTTTCGCATTTGTCAATGAAAATTACGCCGCCCATACACTCTCCTTGCTCGGGAGAATGACCGAGATGAATATTTTCAAGGGTAATGTCTGAACATAAAAGGAAATTAAGTACGTTGGCATAACGAGGTTCTGTGATGATTTCACCACCAACAACATGAAAGTTTGAGATATTGCCTATGCAGAGTTCATATCCGTCATAACATTTATACCATACATATTTACTGTTTCCGAATTCAGGCTTCCAGAGTTCATCAGATGTTCCTTCACCATAATCTGAACTTGTTGTCAGGTTAATTTGAGGTACATCGATAAAGACAGTTGTATTCGAATTGATAGCTGCAAGAAATTCATCGGCTGAATTTACATGGACCTCAGTTGTTCCGCTACGGTCAATTAAAAGATAATCGGCATCTTTAGCCCCGACTCCGGATGAAGACAGCTGCTCTTCCCACATTTTAGAAAGTATATTATCAGATACTTCCATTCCATCAATAATTATAGGGCCACAGTTAGATAAACTATCTGACCACTTGTCCACGGTATTGTCTTGAAAAGTTAGACTTTCAAATTCCGCTCTGCCATCAAAGCAGAATGCAGTACGGATGTGATTATCTCGTACCATAAGATTGTCAAAGGATACACTCTCTGAATGCCCCTGAATAAGACTTTGAAGAAAATTGTCGAAGACTTCGCAATTTTCAATCTTAATTTCTGAAGATTCATAGAAAAGAAATGCACCGACAGCATTGAGATAATCACCGGCTTGCCCGCAATCATATATTCTGCATCGATTTACCATGAGACCTTTACCGCTAAGATAATATATGCCAGATGCGGAGCAGTGATAAATATCTGTGTCAGACACATTGAGATTATCACTATTATCGGCTAACAAACCAATGGTACCGCAACCATATAATCTGCAGTTGTCAACAGAAGAATTTACACAACTTTCGAGTTTGATAACTCCACCTTCACAAGCCTCAGCTTCTTCGGTATGACCGATTGTCAAACCGCTTAAAGAAAGATTGTCACATGAACTAAATACGAGCACATTTGAAGATCTGGGTTCAGTCACTATTTCAGAACTATCTCCAAAAATGGTAAGATTGTCTATATTATCAATGCATAGCTCGTATTCACCTTCAAAACCATAGTTGTTCCAGTGATAATATTTGTCTGAACTGCTGCTGCCGTAATCAGATGAAAGAGTAAGATTATATGTACCGGGAGCCATATGAATTTCTGCGTTAGGTGCAAGAGCTGCAAGAAATTCGTCGATATTTGCTACAGTAATTGTATTTGTTTCCGCATCCTTTCCCGTTTTCGGACCGAGCGCGAGAGCACATCCGCAAAGTACAAGAACCAACACAAAAGTCAAAATAATTGTAGCCTTGCTTTTCTTTTTAAAAGACATAATTTGCAAAAGTCTGTCTTTTAAATCCTTTTTGCTTTCCGAAAATCCGGTTGCCATCCGATAATGTGCAATGCTTGAATTTTCAGCAACTGCAAGAAGTGTTTCCCCGTAAAGACGTTTATCATCGACGCTCATTTCTTTAAGCAGCTTTTCATCACAGCTCAGTTCGCAGACTTTGTCTATTTCCTTCCTGAAATAAGGGATAAGAGGGTTGAACCAGTGAATGGAAAAAACTATCATTGTTATCCATTTTATGAGAACATCATGGCGCTTGAGGTGCATATTCTCATGACAAAAAACATATCTTAAAGCTACATCTTCATACTTTATATCCGGAATGACAAGAATAGGATTTATAATTCCAAAAGTTAGAGGCACTGAAATAATGCAGCTTTTTTTAAGTGATGTTTTTTTAGAGGTGCAAATTTCTTCATAAATAGAGATGTCGTGCAAGGAAGCTTCTTCAAGACTGCCTTTAAGAGACGTCGTAAAGCGCAAATATGATACGATATTCCAGGTAATAAGGCATACAGTTCCACATAACCAGACAATGAAAAGAAGCGATGGTAGCGAAGACTTTATTTCAAAATGTGGTGTTTTTTCCAATCCTGGATTATTGTCACGTGGCAAATCTGACATAGTCTGAGAAAGAATATCCGTATGTGAATAGGATGACTCAACAGTTATATCATTATTAATAGTGGGAGATGTATTCTCTGTATAATAAGATGTTGTCTTTTCAGTGTTTCCTTCAGAGCGTTCTACCGGAATAAGGCCATTTATGGGAAGTATAAACCTTAGTATTACGACAAACCATGCCACATACAGAAATGAATTCGGTATTTTGCCAAAAAACATCTTTCTGAGCAATATAAGAAAAATTCCCAATATGCTTCCGGCACACGACAGCAGTAAGAGTGTTTTTAAAAATCCAATCATCTATTTTCTCCCAAAAACATTCTGCGAAGATCTGAAATGTCATCTTGAGATAATCCTTCGGTGTTTAAAAGAGCCGCCACCAGATTGCTTGCCTTACCATTGTAGAGTCGATTAATAAGTTGCGAAGTGGCCCAAACATTATACTTTTCTTCCTCTACTAGGGGAGAATAATAAAACACTTCCTTCTTTTCCTGCAATACAGCTTTTTTTAAAACAAGACGACTGAGTAATGTTTTGATTGTTGCAGCTTCCCAGTTCATTTTGGACTGAAGACTTGAACGTATGCTACTGAGCGGAAGAGGCAAGTCCGAGGCCCAAAGAACTTTCATAACTTCAAGTTCTGAGTCGGTTATCTTTTCCATAATGTTGTCCATATACTTGGGACCTCCTTGTAAAGTCTACAATTGTAACCTACCAGAAAATATCATAACAGTCTACAGTTGTCAACCACAACAATTTGTTTTTATGTTATATTTTTTAATATCTTTGATATATTATTAGGGAAACTTCATGTATTATTATAAGAAGATGCAAAATATATGGGTGGTTATGGTGAAAAGAACAATCTCAAAAATCCTTATAATTGCTTTGACAATTGGACATGTGTTGTTCCTTTCGTCATGCGGAGCTAATACTCCTTGCGTTGATGAACTATCTTCGCTCGTTGCAAATGCTATCCTTTCAGATAATTATGGACAATATCAAGAGGGAGAGTGTAGCGGAGAAGGACATAAGGTTCTCGGATGCGATGTATCCGGTAATTTTCTAAAGGTGTATGCGCTGACAATGTACGGAAACTATGGTTTTCAGAATGATATGTTTATTAAAATATCTGGATCCGGTGTAATTCCGGCGGTTTTCACATATAAATACAATGGTGAGAATTATGAGCTGATTAATTCAGAGTACCCGATGGACGGCACGGAATACATTAAGAGCATAAAAAGAATGTTTCCGGTGAGATATCGCACAGAGGCGCTAAATGGATATGAAGCATATGATGAACTGAGGTCAATGGAGCAAGGATATGCAAGGGATTATCTAAAGAGTATTGGCCGAGATGTGGAGATTGGAGAATATAGGGATCTAGATGTTGTTCTTCTTACGGATGTTGGGGTGAGTACTGATGTATCCAATAGGCTGATATGCGATAAAAATCTTGAATGCTATCCCTACTGGATAGGAAGCGAGGAGTTTATCGAAAATGGTGTGCGCTACGTACGTGCTCTTTCTTTTAATGATAAAGAGCACAGAATAATATTTTCGACTTATGAAAAGGAAACAGGTGCGGTTGTTGAGTCGTTTATCTTTGACAGTGAGACTGGAAAAGCAGTTGAAATAAATTCGCCGGAAGACGTGGATGATGTGACAAAATTCCAAAGTAAGCAATTTAAAAGTCCGTGAATTTTAATTCACGGACTTTTAAATTGCTGTTGTCAAAAACTCAGTATAAGCTGTTAATGTACTGAACAAGACTTTTGCGGTTATTTTTCCACAGGCTGTAAGAGAAAGAAACATAGACAGTACAAGAACAAGTGATGCGGTTTTTCACGATTAATACCTTTCTATATAATAAGCTCAGCCTCAAATTCCTGATCCATTATGCAAAGCTTGACAGTGTAGGTACCTGCCTCAAGAGTACTCAGGTATTCATCGGAAATGGTTAGCTCGAGACAACCCTCATCATTTAAGATAAGAGTGAACATGCTGCTATCAAGCTTTTTACTGTTTACAAAAACAGAGAAAGGAGATAACAGTGCGGATTTTGCAAATTTACCCTTTGATGCAGAAAATTTTGCAGTACCGGTCTTTGCTGCTGGTGTTGTGGAACTATAATATTCTGCAGGAATATATTTTGCTTTTACAACAAAAACAAGCTTGGAACTTGTATTGTTGTTAAGATAAGCTTCAATTTCAGAGTTGTTATCACTGTTGAGAAGCCATGAGATATAATATGTGCCAGGGTTGCTGATTGTAACATTGCCGCTTGAGATAAATTCTGTACTTCCAAGCCCTGCAATATCTTCGTCTATCATATCACTTAGATTTATGCTGTTTGATTTGTATAAAAGTTCTCCGTTTTCATTATAAACCATATATACATAATTATATTCAGTGCCTTTTGTAAACGGGGCATAGCTGTAGTTTTTAAGTCCGGCTCCAGTGAATATTGAATCGCCAGTTTCAAAGCTGTCCGTTGCATTTCCGTTGGAGTCAAGAACATATATATTGGAAACGAGAAGATCAAAATAACCACTTGTGCTTGTGTCCTTTGTTCCAGTATCTATAGCAATGGAGGAATTGTATTTTTTAAGTGCGGTTATGTAGCTAAGATATGTGGTGATACTGCCGGCGTAGTTATTTAGCGTATATCTGCCATTATCAACGCCGAGAGAGTATGCGGTATATGAGTTTGGAGTATAGAGCCTGCTTTGAGCAGGATCAAATGAGTCTCCATCGGTGTTGTCAGAGTCGGCGATTATCAGCGCAACAGGATTACTTGAAGAGTCAAGCACATAGCCGAATATGGTAAGCGCATGTCCACCACCGCTTTCATAATTGACAGCAAGTCCGAGCGCAGACTGCTCACTGTAAAGTTCATTAAGTGCGCTGCAAAGTCCGTCAGTACCGGTGGCATCATATTGTGTAAGGAGAGTGTCTGCGCAGTAATCCTTTAAGTATCCGCCACTGGTTAAATCTTTCACCTTTGATCCGTCTGAGTCGTACTGCTCTATATAAACACCATCGAAAAACCACTTGATTCCCGCATACTGGGTACTGATATCATCTATAAAATTTTCTCTATAATCTGAAAATACTGTATCGACATTATCCGCACCGTTAACAAGCTGAGCCCATCCGGTATATTCAAGCATGTCAGATGAAGATGCCGCCCAGCAGAGCAGATGGTCCTGATTTGCTAGAGATACATTCTGCTTTTCAGCATCTATAAGATTAAGGTCACCCTTGTAAAACATGTAATTGCCGACGGTTTTAAGGCCATTCATGATATTTTGACAGTCTGTTTCGGAAAGTTTCTCACCTAGACCTGCAAGATATAGTGTGTAACCATCGGGATCGCAATATGTCTGAGAGGTGTAGCTTGAAGGCCTTGTCGATGTTTCATTATAATAAGGAGCGGGATTGGTGCCTGAATTAGTCGAAGGATCGCCGTCACCGATTTTGTCTTCAGCGTCAACTTCTTCTGAAATATCAGATTCTATAGAAGCATCAGCTTCAGTTGCATCTAATACATCCGATACACTTGAATCAACTTCCTCAATCTCTTCTGTAACATCTATATCAGTACCTTCTGTTTCATCCGGCGTATTTACGTCGGGGACTTCAATGACTTCACTCGGAAGGGAAGATTCGTCCAAAGAGGAGTCACCAATTTTTTCAGACTCAACAAACTGTACTACTAGAAGTTCAAGCTGTTCATCATTAGAAGAAACAGCATCGGAAACCTCTTCTGCAAATGCCCCTGCGCCAAGGGATATAAGAAGAATGAAAACCAATATTGTGGAAACAAATTTCTTCATAAAAAAATAGCAAGGATACATAGATATTATCTATACATGGCATGTGGTAAAAAATAATAGAATGACCCTTCTTCTCCTTCCTTTTATTTGTACTCATACAAAGGATTATATTTGCATGGCTTTAAAACAGCCGGAATTCATATTCGCTGTTGCTTTAAATATACACCTAATTGAATTATCCGACAATGATAAGAATATGCAAAATGGAAGGTAAATACCACTGTTGGAATCTAATCTGATAATAATTAGGCAGGATGAGCCGATAGGCTCATCCTGCCTAATGTTTCAAATATATATTTCGACTTAAAATAATTATTCAGGACTGAAGTCAAGTACCCTGAACATTCTGGCAAAAGTAAGACGGTTACGAATGGCCGCAGATATGGGAAGAAGTTCATCTGTCAGTGCGGGGTCAATCCCAATGTGTTCCGGCAGATATTTGCAACCACATGCCTTGTAGAGTGTCTCCATCTCTTCGGCAGAGGGAATAGCTCCGATGAGTTCTTTGATTTCATCCCAATGATCGACGATGTTCTGCGAGTCAAAAGTTGCCAAAACATCATTCTCGTTTTCTTTCATGATACCATCATAAAGTCTGGCACCGAACTTTTCCATGACCCAGTCTGAACTAAGAGGTTCAAAGGGTTTCGCTGTCGGGGTCATATTGGCACGCTTGTGATATTCCTGAACGCAGCGGAAAGTACCCACACCGACACATTCGCCATGTATGCCCTCGGCATTTTCAAAGCGCGGTGGATGCATTTCAACAAGGTGTGCAATGAGATGTTCCGCACCGGAGGCTGCACGAGAGTTGACCCAAAGCTGCATAGTGAGACCGGACTTCATCTGTGCCATTGTCATTGCTTCATGATCTATCTCACCTGTGGCGGCGTATTTATCGGCAGCAGAGCGCATAATGTCAAGGGCTTCCTGAGCAAGATCGCAGATAACTGGGCAGAAATCCTCGCCGGAAACAAGAGAGGCTATTTTCCAGTCAGCTATTGAAATGTACTTTGATAGGATGTCGTTGATTCCGGAGGCTACAAGACGCTTCGGAGCACCCTTAATTATGTCAAGGTCCGCAACGACCAGAGTAGGTGCGCACATAGTGGTGGATTTTTTTTGACCATCAATGATGGCAGAACATATTGCTGCTGTAAAACCGTCAGATGAAGCAAGCGTAGGAACCGCTACAAACGGGATACCAAGCTTGAATGCAGGATAACGGCCGAAATCCATTATTGTTCCGGCACCATATGCAATAATAACTTCGGGATCGTTGAGGTCTTTCATCATTTTCTCTATAAGAACGTCTTCGGCACGGAGGCCTTCATTGGGTAAAACTATTTCCTGATCGCCCCTTGCATCGTTGATGGTAATATGTTTTCCCTCAGTTATAGAGTAAATCATGGCATCGTAAACAACAGCTCTGCGTTTGTCAGCAAGACCAACATCTGCCATGTACTGCTCAAAATTTGCAATGGCGTTATATTCAACAACAACTTTTTTTGTTTCGAGCTTGTGCTCTTTTCCACAGATGCATTTGCCTGCGTACTTTTCACAATCCATAATCATATTGTAATACCTCTAAAATAAAATTGTTTGTTTTAATTATATATTACTGAGCTTTCATTTGCACGAATAAATTTGGCAGCTCTTTGTGCTAAGTGTTTTGTAATTACTGCTCACAGGCCGGGGTAGATAATAATATGTATCAGAATTTATTGCACTTATAAAATCTTGTTTTGACAGTTGAACTGTTTTTGTATAAAATAATTTTGAGCTGATATATACTTGATTGGTCTATTATTTGGTGATATCGCGCGGGAAAAATCCGAAGACAGGTCGGTTTGCGATGGCGATATTGTTGCCGAAGTTCAAAGTCAAGGTCATTCCGTAACTTTTGAGCAATACATTTGTCGTTATGAGGGACATGACCCTTATAATATAAATTTTAGTCACTGTAGCTCTCCATAACTTAGCTGCAGGAGATAGAAAAAAAGGAGGAGTTATTCCCTGAGGCTCGGGGTGCGGCAGTGTGGAGACCTGTCGTAAAAGCGGTACGCTTGTGCGACCGTGAGGATGATAAGAACAGATATCTTTCATCTGGAGTCGGATGTTATGGCTACATTACAGCTGAAAAACGTCAAAAAAATCTATCCGTTTGTGAGCGGAGAGGAAAAAAAGGGCAAGAAAAAGAAGAAAGAAGATGAACCTGAGAAGGAAAAAGTCAATCTTCAGATTACTGAAGAAGGTGTAGTTGCTGTCCAGGAATTCAGCATTGATGTTGCGGACAAAGAATTCATCGTTCTGGTTGGACCGTCCGGCTGCGGGAAGTCTACTACTCTTCGTATGATTGCAGGTCTTGAAGAAATTACAGAAGGTGAGCTCCTGATTGACGGCAAAGTAATGAATGATATTGCGCCGAAAGACCGTGATATTGCAATGGTATTCCAAAACTATGCACTTTATCCGCATATGACTGTTTATGAGAATATGGCATTCTCTCTGAAACTCAGGAAAATGGACAAAAATGAAATAGACAAAAAAGTCCGTGAGGCTGCAGAAATTCTTGATATTACACAGTATTTGGATCGTAAGCCAAAGGCTTTATCCGGCGGCCAGAGACAGCGTGTAGCTATAGGCCGTGCTATCGTTCGTGATCCTGCAGTTTTTCTGATGGACGAACCACTTTCAAACCTTGACGCAAAGCTCAGAAACCAGATGAGAGCTGAAATTATAAAGCTCCGTCAGCGCATTAACACAACTTTTGTCTATGTTACTCATGACCAGACCGAGGCTATGACACTTGGTGACCGTATTGTCATTATGAAAGACGGTTATATTCAGCAGATAGGAACTCCTCAGGAGGTCTTCAATCACCCATATAACTTGTTTGTTGCCGGATTTATCGGAACTCCTCAGATGAACTTCTTCGATGGAAAGCTTGTTCGTGAGGGAGATAGGTTCTTTGTAGAACTTGAAAATGTCAAGGTTGAACTTACAGGTGAAAAGCAGACCCGACTCCTTGAAAAAGATGTTCAGAGTCAGGATATCACATTGGGAGTTCGTCCTGAGCATACTATTCTTACCGATGATGGTATTTCAGGCACTATCGACGTAAGTGAAATGATGGGTTCTTCAGTACATCTTCATATCAGCGCAGCAGGTAAGGATGTTGTTATTGTTGTTCCTACTGCCGGTGTTGAGAGCTCGTACAAGATGGGCGACAAGGTAAGTTTCAGCTTCACCGGAAACGTTGTACATGCATTCTCCAAGGAGACAGGAAAGAATCTCGAGTGGTAATTTTATACTGCAAAAAGGCATCCGCGCTAAAGCAGGCAGCGGATGCCTTTTTGCTTTTAAAGTAACAGTACCAATTCAAAAAGCTTTTATCGCAAAAACTATCTACTATTTGGTACAACAAAGTAAACAGCTCCGACTTAAAAATGTGTATAAGTCGGAGCTGTTTATTTATTGAAGTCTGAATCAGTTATTTTTTGTCGAAATAAGTTCTTAGAAAATATGAAGGGGTGCAACTCCATGCGTGGCAGAAACTATGAACAATTTTACCACCATATGGAGATTCTTCATTATTTTCCGGATTAAAAATCTCATAAAATGTGTCGGCACCATCTTCTAACATCTTACCCCAATAATATCGCAATTTACCGATAGCTTCGTCAAAAAGACCGGCTTTTATAAGAGCTTCAATATAATAATGATACAGATAAGGGCTGACAATTTTTTGCATATTTTCTGCTTTTTCAAGTTCCTTAAGACTCAAAACAGCATCCTCACCCATAAGAACCCCACCTAGAACCAGCCATATTACAGAAGCATATGAGAGCTGGCCGTTGCTGATACACTGATTTGATTCCGGAAGATAATATGTCTTTCGGGCAAATGAACGTATTTGATTCAACTCATTCTCCATGTTTTGAGCAGGCAATGACAGAACTTTAGTCAGAGCAATTAGATGCTCCAGCGAGTAAAGATAAACTCCGGTTATTGCAGCTTCTTTGCATAGATTTAAATTCCAATCAATAAAAGCGTTTGAAAGAAGATCCCCTTCGGGGATACCTGTTGCAATACATTGTGAGAATTTCCTGTATTGGGCAAATGCCACAGGATAGAGTTCCGATAATGTTTCAAAATCTCCGGTGTGATCATAGTATTCTTTAAGAGTCGTTATATAAAGAAGAGAATAATCTGAAAGAAACTGATAATCACCTTCGAGAATTGGATGTATAAAAAGATTTGCCGGGACCGTACCATCCTCAAATGCAGTTTCGGCAAACATATAAAGACATTTTTTAACAAGGTCATTCTGTGCGTATGTTTTGTAATTTGTAAGAGCCTCAAGGCGAAGATCCCCAAGCCACATACGTCTGTCACGTTTTGGACCGTCTTCGAAAACTTCCTGCATACACTCATGCAATGTTGTACAACAAACTCTGTCTATTTCTTCGTCGATTCCTGTGAAATATGTTTTCTGGAGACTTTCATCTGCTGCCGATGAAACCGCGTCAGCGATAATTTTCGGAAAAGAAACACTAAAGTTGTTTGAAACATTCAGCACTGTGATTTTAACATAGCGAAACGCATAACGCCTCTCAAGATGTAGTGTTGTAGGCAGCACATCTACATGTATTTTTTCTTCTTGAATCCATGATTTGGGCAGCCAACCATGATAACTGTCCGCGTTTTGTCCAATTTCAGAGTAATGCTCGTAAAAATTAATCTGGAAATATAAAGGAGCGTCCTGATGGTGATTATGAGAACGAATATCCATGCGCAGATAAGCGACAAGATGTTGACCGAAATCCAGCAGTATTTCATCACCTTCCTGCAGAATTCTGTCATCAGTCAGGATAATTTCCCGATGATTTAACTTTATCGGTATTGCATCTATCTTTTTTTGAAAACCGGACATAAGCTTTCCTCAAATTTTTTTCAGTATTGTTGTAAGTTCAATATTATTGAACTCGGGTATAAAATAATCTGCCAATTCTTTTACTTCGTAATTACCGACTCCTACTGCCGACATTTCTCCGTTTCTGGCAGCCATAATTCCTGCGGCGGAATCTTCAAATACGAGACACTCACCGGGATTCAGCCCTAATAGTTCGGCACTTTTTAGAAATACTTCGGGGTCCGGCTTGGCAGAAGAAACCATGTTCCCGTCAACAATTGCATCGAACAGATTTTCTATATTAGAAAGTTTAAGGATTTGCCGACTGTTCCGTGACGCACTGCCGAGAGCAATCTTATAATTTTGTCTCTTCGCATCTGTAATAAACTCGTAAACTCCAGGAAGCAAATCATCTTTTGTAATTTCAGAAATAAATTCCTGATAATAGCCGTTCTTTTTATCACACCACTTTTGAATTTCATCAGGGGTCATACTGACATTATTTAAATCCAGGATTATTTCGAATGATCTTGTGCGGGAGACTCCTTTTAGCAGTTCATTATCCGCAAGTGAAAACTTTAGATTAAGCTCATCCGCTATTTTCTTCCACGCACTGTAGTGATATCGGACTGTAGATATAATTACACCATCAAGATCGAAAATTAATCCTTTTATCACAGCTTCAGTTCCTCTCTCCCACAAAAAGGATCCACAGGACTTTTACCAGAAAAAGCACTTTCGCCATTGAGCTTTTCAACAAGGGAGCATAGCATTGCATCATTGTTCTGATAGCAGTTAATATATGTTTTAACCATAGGTACATCGAGAAGATGGTATGGATTCTGCAGAGATATAAATATAGTGGGAACCTCATTTACAAACCACGGCATATTGTTTCCCAACCCGAAAAGAGTGTACCAGTTAATTCTGTTTGTCGTTTTGTTAGAGGCATTTTCTATATTTGCAAGATATACGACGAGATCGTATTTGCTTTTGAAGCTTTCGCTTGAATCGAAAGGTAATGGTTTTGTAAAATCAAAGGTCTCACGCTCATAGGGAATCATCGTATAACCACGCTTCGTCATTTCTTCGACAAATGTATTTTCAACACGACTGTTAGACGCAAAATCCCCAAGTATTTCATAAAGGACTCTTTTGTGCTTTTCAGGTGATATAGGTAGCACAGTCTGAGTATCTTTGACAAGCGTACATGCTTTATCAGCAAGCTGTGAGGCCAGTGCTTCAAATTCGGCACAGCCTATACGGGATATATCTTCCTTTGAAGGAATAGGAACTTCTTTATGAAGCCCTAGTACTGCTTTTACTGCTAAAATTTTGCACACTGCATCTTTAAGGCGGTCCTCTGACAGAACCCCTTCTTTATACCCTTCAAGCATAAATCGATAGTCTTCAGCATAGTCTTTATTAAAAAGAAACATATCGCATCCCGCCATAATTGACTGGGGTACTGCTTTTTTCCTTTCCATGACAGATGTGAATCCAACCATCGGAGTTGCATCGGTTATAACAAGACCTCTAAAGCCGAGTTCTTCTTTTAAAAGATCAGTGACAAGTTCATGGGAAAGACTAGCGGGAAGATACTTGCCTTTGCTTTGATATGAAGGTAAGGCAATATGACCGACCATAACAGTAAGAGCACCATGGTCAATAAGAGCGCGGTATACTTTCCCGTAGCTGCCCATCCATTCTTTTACACTGAGGCTGTTTACAGATGTGCAGATATGCTGGTCTCTTTCATCCACGCCATCGCCTGGAAAATGTTTGATGGCTGTAAGTACGTTCCGCTCCCTACATGCATCCATATAGCGCTTCGCATATTCAATAACTATATCCGGATCTTTACCATAGGTGCGGACATTGGTTATTGGATTGTGATAATTTATATCAATATCCACAACAGGGGCAAAGGCGTAATTGACACCAACTGCACGGGCTTCTTCGGCGCAGATACGACCGAGAGTGTATGCATTTTCCACATTGCCGCTTGCACTTACTGCCATCTGAGTGCCGTAGTATGTTCCCTCGTGCATTATACCCGTCCCACCGGATTCAAGATTTGCTGCGGTGAGAAGGGGGATGCGAGTATTTTTTTGCAGGAAATCATAAGTTTTAATCATGGTTTCCCGTTCTCCGGTGCGGAAAAGTATTCCACCCGGATGCTTACTTAGAATTTCATATTTCAGATAATCGGGGTCTGGAGAATACCCGATAGGGAAAAACAGTTGCCCGATTTTTTCTTCCGTTGTCATGAGCGTATAGGTTTCCTCAATCCACCGGAGCGCACGCTCGTCTAGATAATAGGGAAATGCGGTAAAATCTGTTTTCAAGTGAACCTCCTGCGGGAAGAAATTAAGCTTGAACTTGACCAAGCTTATTTCTTTTTAATGAATCGACAATTTTCTTTAAGAGTCCCTGATTATTAAGATATATAAGGAAGAGGACGAGAATTACCGCCGTAATTATCTGCTGTACAGATGAATCCACATTAAATCTGATAAATATTACAGATATCAAGGCAGAAACGAAGCCTCCTATTACATAGCCAAGTTTGTCATTGGAGTACTTCCCGATGAATCCACCTATGAACATCGGCAAAAATGCGATGAACATTGGAGATATTGAACCGAAGTTCAGCGACATTGATACAACACCATTAGTTGTTGCAGAAATAAAACCATAGATACCCATGAGTCCACCACTAATTGCATAGCAGATAAGGGCATTTAGATTTTCGTTTATTCCAATATTTACAGCTATTGTCTGTCCTGTTATAAGAGCTTTGTAATCATAGCCAAACACCGTATGGTCAAAAACGATAACTATAAAGATTAGTACGATAATGCCTATAGTTACGAAGTTCGGTATAGTCTTGAAATTCATAAGACCTTCATTTATTACTATACTGACACCGTGACCGCCGGTTATTGTGTATGCCAGGCCTTCATAGAAAAGAGTAACTCCGAGGGACACAATTATGGCCGGGAGTTTTGTTATTACATAAACTCCACCTGAGAGAAAACCCAGGATAGCACCTATAACAACTGAGAAAAGAATTGTAAGAATAGGGCTTAAGTTTAGGCTAAGAGCTAATTTTAGGACAATAGTACTTGTAAGAAGGGACACTGAACCAATAGAGAAATCGAAGCGTCCTGTTCCAAGGTTTATGGAAAGAGCAAAGGTGACTATGCTCACACTGACTATTGAGCGCACAAACACCAGCCATGTTGCAGCACTGTCAAAGAGCATTACATGACCGAAAGCACAAAGTATTGCGGCTATAAGAGATGCAATAGATGGAATGATGAGCGTACCAAAAATCTTTTTTCCAGGATTCATTGCAAAATACCTCAGTGTATTTATTATGGCATCACCCGCCAATACGTCCGACTGACGGGTGATACTGTGCTATTATTTAATCATTTAGATAATGAACTGATTTCATCATAGGAATACTGAGCAACAAAGTCTGCGAAGTCTGAATATGAGGCGCCGATGTACTTGTCGAGAATTTCTTTGGTATACGCAGGAGCACTAACTGAGGAGCTCGATGCAAGATAGGTATTGAAGGTGTCTTCATCTGTTGCAACCCAGTAGCCTTGACTAAGCGCCAACGCATAGCCCTCGTCGGTACGAATGGGCTTGCCCTCAACTGCGGAGACTGTTGCGACAAAGATAGGACCGATTGAAGATGAGAATTTGCCAGCCATATAGGAGAGCTTGCCGGCCGCAAAATAGGAAGCATTGGTCTCAGTATAGGCATCAATATCGCCATATGTTACGCCATCGGGTACGAAGCCTGAGAAGGCAGTTTCGCCAGAGCCGACAGCCAGGCATATCTCTGCACCTGAATTTGCAGCTGCAGCAAGTGCACCGAACCAGGCATCGTCAAAATTATAGCCACCAACATATGCAACGAGAGAAACACTTCCCATATCGCATGTATTGATTTCACAGTTATCCTCATAAATTTTTCCTACGATTGCCATTCCATTTGCGCCTTCATAGCTGCTGCCACCAGCGTCTGCCATTGCAGCGAGCATACCAGCAGCACGATAGATATGCATTTCAGTATAGTAAGGAGTCGCTCCACCGAACATTGCGAAGGAAGTTTTGCCTTGGTCGAGATAATATTTAGCCATGTCATAGCCAGCCTGATATTCGGTTGCATTGTCAGGACCGATTGCACCGACATAATATTCATAAGACTTGTAGGTCTCGTACTCTTCATCGGTGAGTGTGCCGGTTGCTACGGCATAGTAGACCTTGTTCTGCTGACAGAGTTCAATTTGTGCAGGTCTGTCGGATGATGAGAAGGAAATTACAGCTTTGCAGTTATTCGCAATGAAGTTGTTGATTGCATCTGCTTCCTGCGCAGCATTTTCGCACTTGGTAGAATACATGAAGGTCACATTCTCATATTCTTTCTGAATATAATCTTCGTAGTAGGAACGAAATGCGAGAGCTTCGGAACCTGTATCATCGGCAACAATTACGCCGATTTTGATTTCCTGATTGGCGGAACTGCCGCTTCCACAGGCTGCCATTGACAGAACCATTGCAATGGCAAGGACAATGACCAATAATTTTTTCATGTTTTTCCTCCAATAAATGATATTTGATTTGTATTTATATTGAGCACAGTTTCATCTGGCTAATATTTTTTTATTGTTTGCCATGGAGATAAATACCACGGCAAGGAATATAACAGCCTTTACCATCTGACCAATTCCGGTATCAAGGCTGAGAATCTGCATTATTTGACTGAGAATGACCATTGAAAAAGTTCCTATGCATGCAACATGTATTTTCGATTTGGCACCGCCGGATACCGGCATACCACCAAATACTATTGCCATGATGACATCCATACCTACAGATGATGCTGTTGTTCTTGAGAGAGTAGGGGCATAAATAATCTGAAGAAATGCGGCGAGGCCTACTCCGAGTCCTGCCATAACAAAGGCAATTATGGGTACGGATTTCGTGTTAACTCCCGAAAGCTTTGCGCAGACGATATTTCCGCCGAGTAGCTTTTCATCTCTTCCCTGTCTTAAAAAGTTAAATATGAAGATGCTGAACGCAAGATAAATCACCATTACAAGAATACGAAACCACATAGTATTAAGCTTGGTTACTGCCGCTGCCGGGACTTTTACTATATCTCCCGAACCGTTTGCTCCTATCAGAACAAGTATCAGGGCGTTCAGCAGCGAAAGCATGGCTATGGTTGTTACGAAAACAGGCAGATTGAAAACGGTAGCAAGGGTTGAGTTAACAAGGGATATGAATATCGCAACACCTATGCATACAAGAGCCATTACCAATATGCTTTGCGTTGCATTAAAGGCCATAGCACCGGTAATGGCCGAAAAACATAGTGAGGCACCGAGAGATATATCAAAAGAGCCTATTGCATAGATAAAGACAGCACCAGTTGCAGCTGTAATAACTATTACAGATTGATTGATAATATTTTTAAGACCGTAGCTTATGTTTGTGCCATTTATCCATGCAAGTATCAGATAAACAACGAGCAATAGCACAAGACCGGCCAGCGGGGCAAGATTTGCAAGGAGCATTCTGATATCTGTTTTCTTGTTCATTGTCATTTGATCTCCTTAAATCATGTATTCAATGACATCGGCATCTGTTAGTTCGCGGCTTCTTTTAAATTCTTTTTGCAAACAACCATCTTTCATAATAAGAAGACGGTCACTCATCCCTATGAGCTCGGACATTTCTTCTGATATAAGAAGTATTGATTTGCCTTTAAGCTTCATCTCATACATGAACTGATACATAGCTTGCTTTACTCCGATATCAACCCCACGTGTAGGGCAGTCAAGAATAAGTATTTCCGAATCTCTCCCACTCCATTTACCAAAAACCACTTTTTGTTTATTGCCACCCGACAATGCGGAAACAGGCTGATCTATGCTTGTGCATTTCACCTGAAAATTGTTGGTCTGCTTTTCAACATATTTTTTCTCTAAAGCTTTGGTTAGTATCCCGTGTCTGCCAAATTTATCTGTTCCTGCAATTGCGATATTGTCGCGTATGCTTGCATCAAGGCATAGTGACTCGACATCTCTGTCCTTGGCAACATAGCCTATTCCTAGCTTCATTGCCGAGCGTTCGTCAGTTACAACATTGTCAAGTACTGTAACAGTGCCGAAGTCAGGGGATATGTTGCCGAAAATTATTTTCCCAAGGGTATGCATACCACAGTGCGAAAGTCCACCAATTCCGAGAATCTCGCCTTTGAAAAGCTCAAGTGACATGTCCTGTAGTTCGTTGCCGAAATTTATATGGTCTGCTTTGAGTACAATCTCTGTCGTCACCGGCTCATTAAAATCTACGCGATAGTAATTTCCGCTAAGTTCTCTCCCAATCATTGAAGTCTTTATGGCGTCGGGCTCAAATTCGCCCTTACTTTTGTCAAAGGTACGAATTATATTTCCGTCACGAAGAACTGTAAGGTGGTCACATTTATCCATAATTTCATCAAGATCGTGAGATATGAACAATACAGCCTTGCCATCGTTCTTAAACTCGTTCATGATACGATAAATGATATCTCGACCATTTTGAGAAAGAGCTGTTGTGGTTTCATCGACAATAAGTATGCGGGGATTTTTGGCCATAACATGAGCAATTTCAACTATCTTTCGGTCCTGAAAATCCAGAGTGAAGGTGGGTGATGAGGCCTTAATGTGACCTGCCCCAATTCTGTCAAGCACGTTCTGAGCTGAATTTATCATCCGTTTTCTATCTACAAGGCCATATCTTGCAAATTCTTTGGTTTCTCCGGGATAGATGTTTTCAGCGACACTGACACCGGGTATTGTTCCGCTTTCTTGTACAATCATACCAACGCCCTTTTTAAGTGCATCGTTCATGGACGATGGGCACCATTGTTCACCTTCAAAAAACATTTCGCCGCTGTCAGCTTTTTGCATCCCGGCAAAAATAGAGGAAACTGTAGATTTTCCCGAACCATTTTCTCCGATGAGACCATGAATCTCTCCGGAAAGGGCCGTGAAATTTACCGAATTAAGAGCAATAGTAGGCCCGAAGGTCTTAGTCATGTCTTTGATTTCAATTGCTGTTTTCATAGGTCTGTCCCCGAATCATATTTATGGGAATATTATAAAATTCTTAAATTAGGTCGGTTATTGTTATATAAAGCAAAATAATTTGACTTTTATTAACCTAAATATTAAAATATATCTAACTATCAGATATATTTTAATATTTAGGTGAGAAAATGACTTTAAACGAGATGCTACTGGATATTCATAATATGAATGAGGATGAAAAGTTTTATAAAGCCTATCAGGAAGCAAAACAAAATACTGAGCAGTTTGATGAATTTTTATCCAAACTAAGTGCTGAAGAGTGCCTGAGTAAAAACTATGTAATTCCGGAAATCAAAGAAACCATGCCGCCATGTCTGAAAGACGAATACTTTTTTTCAAATGCAGAGCCGGGAATGCTGGTTCAGAGGCATAATCGATATAGCCCTCAGTTTGAACATTTCCATACATTTTTTGAGATAATTTATGTGAGTGAGGGTACATGCAGGCATAAATTTCGTGATACAGTAAAACTTCTAAGAACCGGTGACATCTGTATTGTTCCACCGGGAGCCGTTCACTCTGTTTACGCAGGAGATAATACAGTAATGTTTAATCTGATGGTCTCCGAAAAAATAATACGCGACACCTTTCAGGTGCCGCTTTATCACAGGGAGCTCCCTTTGAGCAATTTTTTTGTTGAATGCCTTTCAAAAATGAAATATGAGAAAATTATACTGTTTCATACAAATAATGACCGTGAAATACGTGACATAGTTTATAAAATGTATCTTGAGAGCTATAACAGATATTCAGAATATGATTCAATGCTGTTTTCCTGTTTTGGGATGCTTTTTGCCAATATTTGCCGTTATTATACATACACCTATGAACTGCTTGGCGAAAATGAAGAAAAAAACGAAAAGATAAATAAAATAACCGATTATATAAAACTGCATTATAAGACGATTACTCTAACAGAACTTTCACAGCAATTCGGTTATTCGCTTGAATATCTTTCCAAACTTATTCGTAATGAAACAGGCAAGACCTTCACTGATTATGTGGTAGAGGCCCGGATGTATCAGGCCGTTTCCCTTCTTGGCTCAACAAATTTATCTATCCAAGAAATCAGTAGCCAGGTTGGATATTATAATACTGAAAATTTTAATCGGATGTTTCGGAAAACCTATATGTGTTCTCCATCTCAATACAGAAAGAATATGCGGAATCAAGCTATATTTTAACACCAAGGTTTATGCAATTTCATTTTTTGCTTGTTACTGATTCAATAAAATGACGTAAAACAGATATAGTAGGATGTCTCGGAATTGATAAATTTTGTGTCATTCTAATAAATAATCGCCAATCCATTCGCTGAATTGGCGATTATTTATTAAAGTAAAAATTAAAACGAGTATTAAAGTTTAAATGTGTGGCTGTTTAGAGTTATCACGATTGCTTAGGCTTAAAATTCAAAGTGGTTTCGATATTTTGACGCAAGTTATAGTAAAATTGCATAATCAGTTTGCACTTTTAAAAGGTCAGATCTTACACGGCCGTGATTTTCAGGGAATTTATCCCATTGTTTTAATGAAAATACTCCCTCCTCAAAAAGTCCTGCATCCGCAAGTCTTGTCTTAATATTTTCAAATGCATTCTTTAGCTCTTCATCAGACGCAGATGAAATGAAGTGAATGGTCACTTTGCCGTCATTCGCTGTGGGTATACAGGCTGAAAAAAGGCCATCTGCTGTAAACATTGGCTTGATTATTGAAAGATAACAGATATTTCCGTCAGGTGCTGTAAATCTGTCCGACACTCTTCCTAAGAGATAGAGATTTCCTTCTTCATCCATTCTGGCGAGATCTCCTGTTTTGTCAAATAAAATCCCGTCTTCATCTTTGGTAAAGCGTGCGGCTGTTCTATCAGCATTTTTATAATATCCATCCATCATGGCCGGGGAATTGTAAACAATTTCTCCAGCAGTTCCAAGTGGTAGCTCTTCCTCAGTTTCAGGATTAACAATATACACTCTGCAACCAGGGCAGGGAGAACCTGCTGACGATGAAAGCTCAAGCCCCGGCTTTTCGGAGGTTATAATAGAGTTTGCCTCTGAAAGACCATAGCAGTTTTTAACGCCCGTCGTTCCACCGTTTGCCGAAACTCTTTTCAGAACATCGTTCATTTTATCCGGCGGGAAATATTCTCCGAAATTGAACAGAGTTTTCAAGGATGAAAAATCATAATCTGAAAGTTTTTCGCTCATTAGTATGGGATAAAGAGCACTGTACTGAAGAATCAATCCGGTAGGACGATAGGAAATCAGATCATCGGGAACAATGACGGGGTCTGCAAATGGAAGCTCAGTATTTGAACAGACTGCGACACCGACAGCCATTGGGCAGAGCAGCTGCAGAGAAGTACAAGCCATGGCATTCATAAAGATTCTTGATTCGTACAAATCTCCTGCGGAAAATCCGAGCTGAGAATCTGTTATCATGAGGGATGCACAAATCATGGCCTTGTGACTGTAGGCTATTCCCAAAGGTTCTGTTCCGGGAGCTTCGGAAACATATAGAATATTTGAAGGATTTTCAACGGTTTCTTGTTCGCAACCATCGATTGACAGGAAGTCATTCCACTTTTTTGCCCATGCAAAATTGTTGGTATAGTCATTATTTACCTTGTATTCATCCCTACAGTAGCTGTCATGTGGAAGCTGATAAATAACAGTTTTTTCCATAAGCGAGGGCATGCCAAAGACTGCACCGAGAAAAGACTCTGAAATAAATGCGAATCTGATTTTTTCGCTGCCAATCAGATTTGAAAGTCTTGCATCGTCAGGCGACGGACTGAGCATTATTACACATACATCAAGTTTGGCACATGCAAGTACAAGTGATGCAGCTTCGGGAGTCGGCATAGACAGCATGAAAATACTGTCTCCGGCACCTATACCGAGAGTACTTAATTTTCCAGCATAGTCTTCTGCAAGCGCAATGATGTCTCGGTAGGTGAAGAGCTTTCCGGAACAAAGAATGGCTCTTTGGTCAAGACGGTCTTTGTTGTTGTCAGCGAAAAAAGAATAGAAATTGCCGACGGCTTTATTTCCGATGTTTTTTAAATTCTTATAATACCATTTTTGAGTGAGCGAGTTTTCATTCGATGAGTACTTAATCATGATAAGCTCCTTCTTAATCTATTATAAAAAATCCTTCGCTTTCTTCGGCCATTGCTACCATGTCCATTTTTCCTCCCTTGTTAATTGGGAAACTTTCACGGCATTTAAATGCGGAAGGAAGTATGGCAAGATTCGCAGACTTGCAAGCCTCGTAAATGTCTTTATAAAGATTTTCTGCACTTTCCAACTTTTCGTCTGTTGTTATATGAACGGCAAGCAAATTTCTGCCGTTAAGATTTGTCTTTAATACCTTGCTTCTTGTAATGCCCGGAAAAGTATTTACGATTCGCTCTATTTCATAGGGATATATGGTTTTGCCGTTTTCATCTGTAAACTGCTCTTTCTGACGGCAGCAAATAACAACCTCACCGGACTCAAGAACATAACCGACGTCGCCCGTTCTGCCCCATCGGTTTCCCTGCTCATCTCTAAAAAAGAACTCTTTTGTGGCTACCTTGTTAAGCTGATATTTCGACATGGATGCCGGGGTAATGCAGCAGATTTCACCAAGCTCTCCATAGACACATTCTTTATCGGCAGCAACATCAAAGCAGGATATGATAATGTGGGGAAGTGCAAATCCTGCTGAACTGAAAAGTGATTTTTCCTTTCCTTGTGTCATCGTCACAAGGGAGTTGAATTCAGAAAGGCCATACCCATTATCCGGGACGCTATAGCATCCGTTTTTTCTGAGATACTCGCCAAGATTTGCCATTTCTGTTTCAAAAATAGGCTCACCTGCTGTGATAAGATGCTTGAGGTTTGAAAGGTCAATGTTTTCCTTCGCAACGGGTAAACTCAGCCACATTGATTTCGGGGCCAGGACAATATCCGGCTTCTCGTTTTCCAGAACATCGACAAAGTCATCAATTGTGGAAGTCGAGGTCAGTACTACGGTAATGCCAAGCATAAGTGGGACGAGGAGAGAGAGCGAAATTCCGGTTGCAACGTAAATCGGAAACATGGAATATATTTTTTCTCCGCGCTCCCAAGTATCGGGCATATCATTGATGATTCTGGCAAGAGATATATGAGAGGCGTCTGTATGAACTATTCCTTTAGGCTTTCCGGTAGAACCTGATGTGTTCATAATGTTGAGAGGATACATTCCATCTTTTACCTCGACGACACTGTCAACCGGACCGGACATGAAAGCATCCCATTTCATAATATTTGAACTGGTATCTCTTTCAACTGCAAGAGTGGGGTCATAGCCGATGTATTCATAAGGGACAATAACTACACCATCGAGAAGGTCTAGGTATTCACTCATTGCATATTTTTTATATGCTTTTTCCATCAAGAAGAAGTAAGCAGAATCAGAGTTTCTGATTACGTTTTCAATAATATCTTCACGGGTTGTTTCTGTATAGCACTGCATTGCAACACCAATTTTTGAGCAGGCCAGCAAAAAAGCAATCGTATGTACGGATCCTTCAAGCATGGCAAGTACTGAATCACCGGGTCTTAAACCATTTCTCCATAGCCTTCCAGCTATTTTGTCAGCATAGCGAAAAAGCTCCTGGTAGCTTACATCTTTTCCGTTATATCTTATAGCAATATCATAGGGACTGTTGTTATCGAGAATATTCCGATACACCGAAATGTTGAACTCGTGATTTTTAAGCAGATATCTGCGATACTTGCTATCATTAAAATATGGATATGACGGATTCTTTTCATTTAATGCCGTTTTCATAAATTACCCACCTTGAATTAATTGGTTCGTTCGTGTAATATTCTTGTCTCGGAAGTTGAGAAAACCTTCAGACTTTGATAATGTGAAGTCACAGCATGCAGCGATAATCAAAAAATAAATTTAATGCTGTTTTCGAGGGAAAAAGACAATATAAAATCGCTGTGTGACAAATTTTCTGTACTTTTATTGTAGCATAAAACGAAAGATAAACAATTAAGAAATATTAAACACTTGCTATCAAATCGCTGACATATATCGCCATATACAAGCTATAAATGTAAAAAACGATCATGACATTATTGTGAAATCGGCATATTTTTGCTTGAGATATGCTCATTGAGCTTTAAATTCTATAAAGTTAAAACTGCATTTTTCAGCATGTTAATATTTAATCGTGTTTTTAAGTGTTCCATAAAAGATTAAAATTTAAAATGACGGGATATCCTGGTTTTGTTGGATATCCCGTCATAGTCTTTAAACTTTAAATAAGTGATTTAATCTTTTCTGCACATTCGATACAGATTTGCCGATCGTCTTCTGTTAAGCCGTAAAGTGGAGGTCTTACTCCACCTATATCTGGTCCTCCCATAAGGCGGATTGTTTCTTTAATTGTTGCATACATATTACTTTTACCAGAGCAAAGCTTGTAAATGATATGACAGCATTCATCTTGAATAATTCTGGCCTCTTCAATTTTTCCATCTTTAACAAGGTCGAAAATTCTGAGATAAAGTTCCGGCATAACGGCATAGGTTCCGCCGATTCCACCTATTGCACCGGCACAAAGTCCGGATAAAAGCTGCTCGTCCGGCCCATTAAATACGACAGCTCCTTCATCTCTCCACATCTCTATATCCTGTATCGGCATAGAGCTGTTTTTAACACCGATTACTCTTGGGTTTTTCAGCATGTCTTGTAACATTGAAGATGAAAGCGCAACACCTGCCAGCTGCGGGATGTTGTAAATTATAAAGTCGGTGTTCGATGCAGCTGAAGAAATATCATTCCAGTACTTTTCGATTGCATGTGCAGGCAAGTGGAAATAAATAGGAGGAATTGCAGCTATGGCATCAACTCCAAGCATCTCGGCGTGACGTGCCAGCTCCATCGAATCTTTTGTGTTATTGCATGCAACATGTGCAATTATCGTAGCTTGTCCATCTGCGGCTTCAACAACATTTTCAAGTGTGATTTTTCTTTCTTCTACGCTTTGATAAATACACTCACCGCTTGAGCCTCCGACATAAAAACCCTGCACGCCTTTTTTCATTAGGTACTGTGTGAACGCTCTGATTCTGTCAGGGGAAACGTCTCCATTATCATCATAACAAGCATAAAATGCCGGAAATATACCTTTATATTTAGATAGATCTTTCATATCAGCCCTTAACTGCCCCCATCGTGATGCCTTTTGTAAAGTATTTTTGGAATATTATAAACACTGTGATTATAGGAATTGCAGCTAGTGCTGCACCTGCCATTATAAGTCCAAAGTCTGTGGAGTTTTCAGCTTGCATCTTTGCAATACCGAGCGAAATCGTGAGATTTTTGGTCGAAGAAAGCATAATGAGCTGCATAAAATAGTCATTCCATGAAGAAATGAATGTGAATATTGCCAAAGCCCCAACGCCCGGCTTTATCATCGGAAAAACTATTTTGGTAAAGGTCTTAAGCTCGCTTGCACCGTCAATTCTAGCCGCCTCCAGCATTTCGCCCGGAATACTCTCGGCAAACTGTTTTATAAGGAAAACACCGAATGGCCATCCGACTATGGGATAAATGACTGCACCCATTGTATTATAGAGTTTAAGTGAAGACATCTCCCTGATAAGTGGAATAAGTACGACCTGCTTTGGTAGTGCCATCGCACAGACTATGAGTGTAAAAATAAGCTTTCTGCCGACGAACCGTTTTTTGGCAAGAGCATATCCGGCAAGAGCCGAAGTAATGCATGTTAATAGCATAGATGCAATTGCCATCCAAACAGTATTTAAAAGCCATCTCACAGCTCCCGGAACAGTAGGCCCGACAACTGCGGCAATCGGGTTGCCATCATCAGACCAATACTGACTGAACGGAATTGTTATTTCAAAAAGAGGTGCTTTTAGCTTACTGAAAAGATTATTCCAGTTTTTCATTGTCCATTCATACGGCCACCATACAGGAGTCGTTGCATTAACTTCCTTGGCTGTCTTGAATGAGCCGGTAATAATCCAATATAGAGGGAAGAGGAAAAGCAACGCAACAATAATTATTATAATTAGCTCGACAATACGTCTTGACTTGGATTTTTGTCCTAACATATCACTTGCTCCTCTCAGTTATCTGACTGTCCAAGCTTGAACTGAACAGCTGAAAGTATGGCAATAATGATCATAAGCACGACGCCCATTGCATTGCCGTAGCCGTAGCGGTAAAGCTTGAAAGCAGTGTAGTATATATAGTACATAATTGTATCAGTCGAGTGATTCGGTCCTCCTGATGTAAGAAGCTGAATAAGAGCGAAGCACTGGAATGAGTTTATCATGGTAATTATCAGAATATAGAGTGTGGTAGGCATAATCTGCTGCCACTTTATTTTCCAGAACACCTGTGAATTTGTTGCGCCATCAACCTCGGCAGCCTCCACAAGGCTCTTATCGACATTGCCCAGCGCTGAGACATACAGAACGATAGGCTGACCTACAGATGTTGTAAGGAGGATAAGAATAATACAGCCGAGAGCATATTTAGCATCACCGAGCCAGTTGATGTTCTGCTCAATCAGGCCCAGTCCTTTTCCTATATAGTTGAATATGCCATAATAATTGTTGTACATCCATTTCCATACAACAGTAACGGCAACCGAGCCAGTTACAACCGGCAGATAAAATATTACGCGAAATGCCGAAGTGAGTGCCGGCTTCATATCATAAATACAGTTTGCAACCCAAAGTGAAAACGCACAGACAACGGGTACTGATACAACAACTATAATTGTAGTATTCTTGAGCGCTCCCAGGAATATATTATCCTGAAAAAGCTCTTTATAGTTAGCAAGGCCGACAAATACATCCTGAGTATTTTTACCCATGTTGCTATCAAAAAAGCTTGTAACTATGCACATGATCATCGGATACACGACGAACATGATAAAGAAGAAAAGACTTGGAAGTAAAAAGAGATATCCGGATATTGTCTCTCTCCTTGTCAAAACTCTGCTTTGTTTTGTTTTGTTCATATGAGGTCCACCTCAATCATTATTTTTAGCAAAAAATCTCCCCGCGGTGCGGGGAGATTTTTAATTTGTCAAGATTGGGATTATGCGTTTGCCGCTTCACAGAAAGCTGTAACTGCTTCTGTGACATCAGTGCCGGAACCGATCTGCTGGAGCATATTCCACCATGCAGTACGTGCCTCTGCCCATCCGGTTGTTACCTGGTAGTAGTCGCCGAGGTAAGGCATGAGTTTGTTGTACTCGTTCATGATTTCGTTGTCTGCCCAGATACCGGAGATATCATTGCCGCCTGCATTGTCACGGACTGCAAAGTAGCTTGCTGCCTTGACTGCATCAGCTGTGCCGTCACCATCGCAGAAATACTTGATGAATTCTTTTGCTGCTGCAACTTTTGCATCGTCGCCGTTGTCAAAGATACCGAAGCCCCAGATACCGCCACAGAGCTTTGCATTGCCGTCTTCTGCGGGGAAGCTCATGAATACGATCCTGTCGCCATCATTGGTGAGTTCAGCATCATTGTTGTCAGTATTAAGCTGCTGTGCAATATTCCAGCAGAATGCCATCTTTAAGATGCCCTGGCGGAAGAGGTTGATTTCATCGCCACCAACTATTGATGCGTCAAATGTGATGCCGTCCATAGCTGCGAGTTCTTCGAGTGCTTTGATGTTGGCTGCATCATCAGCTGTGTACTTTGTGTGAGCTGCATCTGTGAATGTGCCACCATACATATTGTTGATGATTGCACGTGTGCCCTGGTCACCGCCCTGGCCTGCGCAGAAGATAGATGCAACAGTGTCACCATATTTTGCATAGAGTGCTGCTACAGCATTTTTGAAGTCTTCTGTTGTCCAAGTATGTGTATCGAGGTCGATGTACTGGTCTGCACCTGCTTCTACGAGCTTGTCGTAGTTAACAGCCATGCAGTGAGCTGTCATAACAACAGGATACTCATAGCACTTGCCGTCGGATGTGAAGCATGCAGATACGCAGGAAGCGTTTACTTCACTCTTGTCTGCATCATCCCACAGATCAGCGATGTCAACCATGTAGCCCTTTGCGCCCCAGTTAGCTACAAGACGCTCGGGTCCTTCCATAATAAGGTCGGGAGCTGCATTGCCTTCAAGAGCGGTATTGACCTGGTCGTCGCCGTTTGTGTAGTCGAGGTATTCTACATTAACTTTTATGCCTGTGGCAGCTTCAAAACTTGCCATAAGAGCATCAACAGTATCGGAATTTCCCCAACCGCCGATAGGATAAGTCCAGAGAGTAATCTCTGTTGCTTCTGCCGGCGCTGCTTCTGCTGCCGGTGCTGCTTCTGCTGCTGCAGGAGCTGCTTCAGTTGCGGGAGCTGCTGTCTGACCGCATGCGCAAAGAGCAAATATCATGCAAAGAGCCAGCATTAAAGCCAAAAACTTTTTCATTTTGTTTCTCCTTTATAAGTATTTTTTGTATATGTTATCTGCAGAAACTGCAAATTACAGCAATTGGAATACATACGTATATATTTTAGTGAAATACTAAACAAAATAATGGTTTCTGATTAATCAAATTTTAATCAATATAATCTGCTGTGTCAATGATAAGATGAAAATAATTTTCATCTTTCGTGATTTTTGAAAATATTCAATGCATCTTTTTGTCAAATGTGCTTAACGGCCAGTGCGTCGGCTATTTTGCTTCTGTATTTACGACACTCATCAAGATTCCTCAGACACAGTTCCGAAAAAAGGACATCCAGGAGGTAAAGCTGTGAAATTTTCGCAGCAACCGAGCCAAGCTGAAGAGGCGTTTCGTTTGCACCGCACTTAAGTACGACATCTGCAAGTAAAGCACCCGGAGAATTGGGAAAATGAGTTATTAATATAGTCTTAGCCATGTTTTCTTTTGCAAGAGAAATGGTGTGCATCATATCCTTTGTTGCACCGGAATAGGAGAAATAAAGAAGCACATCGCCTTTTTTCATTTTTGTTGCTGTGATTGCCTGATAATGGTTGTCAGTTATCGGAAAAAAATTATTGTAGCATGTGTTGAAAAGATGCGCAGCTTCCTCGGCTATAATCATTGAACCACCCTGGCCCATACAGTAAACGATAGATGCTTCCTCAAGGATATCTGCAGCTTTTTTTATACTTGACTCATCAAGCAGTTCATGTGTTTGATCCATTGCGTTTAAGTTTGCTGCGTACACCTTGTCTGCCATCTCATTGAACGTATCTTCGGATGATACCTCGCCTGACAGCGGATTCGGTTTACTGCCTACAGAGGACCTTGCCAGCTCTATTTTAAAATCGTTATATCCTTTGTATCCAAGAGTTCTGGAGAACCTTGTTATGGTTGCTTCTGCAACACCACTTAGTTTCGCCAGATCGGATATTGAGGCATTCAGAGCAGAATCGTGCTGAGCCATAATGAAGTCAGCAATCTTTTTTTCCGATGAGGTCAGATTATAATAATACTCACTTATTTTATTTAATACATTGTCGGATGATTTGACTGTTGCCACACATTTATCCTCTTTGCTCTATTTCGGTCATCATCTGATCTACCTGTATGAGCATTCTCGGCAGATGGAAAGGACCTTTAAAGGTTGACCCCTTGGTTGAAGGCATTGTCGGAAGACCGTCGCGTCTTAAATACCCGTACCATTCACCATACTCTCTGTCGGAAAAATGCTCTTTGCAATAATCAAGGCATTTATAAAACCAATCAAGATATTCCTGCTTGCCCGTATCGCGGTAGAGCATCATTGATGAAATTAAAATCTCATCATGTGGCCACCATAGTTTCATGTCGTGCTCGTATGCCTCTGGCGGCTTTTTAAGACAGTCAACAAAGTAAAGAAGTCCGCCGTACTCCTCGTCCCAACCGGCTGAAATTGCATTGTTGAATATCTTTTCCGCCTTTTCTATAAGAGAGGTATCACCTGTACGCTTTGCATGCTCAAGTAAAAACCAAACACCTTCTATATCATGTCCTGGATTTACTATGCGTCCGTCGGTAAAATCAAGGCGTGCTTCACCGTTTGGCCCTACAGATTCAAGAATGCAGTTAAGCTCATCGTGAACATGGTATTTGAATATATCGTCAACACATGCCTGGGCGCGATATTCGTAAAGTGATGCATTATCCGGATCAACACGCATGAACACAGAACACACATTAAGATAAATCATTGGAAGGCCGAAAGAGCGTCCCGATCTTGTTTCGGGCACTGTTTTTGGCCCAAGATTTGTAGGGTCATCTTTTCCATGCCATAAATCCCAATAAAGGTCATATGCCCTTTTTGCTCTTTCAAGGCAAACCTTGTCACCGGTTACACCATAGTATTCCGCATTTGCGATGGAATAAAAAGCTTCTGAAAAATAATATCTTCTCTGACGCAGAGGTTTGCCGTCGTTTGTAACTGTGAAGTACATGCGTCCGCCGGCTTCATGATTTATACAGTATTTTTCCATAAAATCCAGACAGCTTTTTGACGCTTTCAGCCAATCTTCCCTGACACCGTATACACTGCACAGATAAGCAAAAATCCATCCGCATCTTCCCTGCATCCAGACACTTTTGTCGCTCGAGTACACTTCTCCTTTTCTATCAAGACAAGTATATACGCCTCCGTACACGTCATCGATACCGTGATCGAGCCAGAATTTCTGGCAAATATCCAATTCTTCTTTTATCCATTTATGTTCTTCTATAAATCGGCTGTCCATGATGGCACCTCCAAAACATTTTTATTATGGTTTGATTATAACATTGAAAATTTACACTTTCAATGATAGTATTAATTGAAAATAATTTTCATCGGGGTGATTAAAATTATGAAAAAACATATAGTATGTTTTGGCGATTCAAATACTCACGGATACTGTGCCGACATAAATGATACGGAGTCTCATTCAAACAGATTTACAGAAAACGAAAGATGGACTTGCCTTCTTCAGCAAAAGCTTGGTGATGATTACCTTGTAATCGAAGAGGGCCTCGGTGGAAGAACATCCGTTTTCCGCGATCCCCTTCATGAGTGCATGAGTGGACTCGATGTCATTTTTTCATGTCTTATGAGTCATGAACCCGTTGACCTTCTTATAATTATGCTTGGGACCAATGACTGCAAAGAACGTCTCGGACAGAATCCTACATGCATAGGCCTTGGCATTGACCGTCTTATATACAAAGCGAAAACAGTTGAGTGTTGGCGCGACGGAAAGCCAAATATTCTCGTTATTTCGCCTCCACACATGAAAGAAGGATTTTCAGATGAGGCAATGGGGCTTTGCTGCGTTGAAAAAAGTGCAAAGCTCGCCCCATACATTGAGCAGGCTGCAAAAAACAGAGGCTGTGCATTCCTAGATGCTGAGGGAATTGCAGAATTTAATAAGGTAGATTTTACACACTTGAGCAGGAAAGGTCATTTACAGCTTGCAGAAAAGCTTGCAGAAATTGTTCCGTCACTGTTTTAAAGGAGATAACACATGAAATATTTAGGACTTGATATCAATATCAAAAATGTACCGGAACTAGATCCCGGTTTTATTCCGCTTCAAAAATTCAACGATGCATTTCTTGCAGGTGCCAAAGAACCGCTGGGGATATCCGTTGAACGTGCAGGCGGAGAAATGGCTACCATTAATACTTTCATTTACGGAAATGAAGAGATGAAAGAGGCCGACAGATATTATGTCCGCCGTCTGGTTAAAACAATACTATGGATGAAGGGCGGATACAGAGTATATGTAAAAGGCTCTGATGACATATTCAATTATCTCAAAAATGAGGCCTTCTGCGACGGTGGAGTGCAGGACTTTGATTTCCACTATTTTACAGATATTTTTGAAAAACCTTTTGAGGTGATTAAGGTTGATGCCCTTCCTGAAAATTTCGACTCTCCGAAAAAGATAGGCGGACATTTTAATGGCTGTCGAATCGGATTTGATGCAGGAGGCTCCGACCATAAGGTGTCTGCTGTTGTTGATGGGGAAAGTGTATTTTCCGAAGAAGTCGTGTGGTTCCCCAAATTAAATTCAAATCCAGAATACCATTATGAAGGAATTGTTTCGGCGCTTAAAGAAGCTGCAAACCATATGCCACGAGTTGATGCTGTTGGGGTTTCTTCTGCCGGTGTATTTATAAACGATAGAACAATGGCTGCTTCTCTTTTTTTAAAGGTTCCGAAGGAACTATATGATAAGAAAGTAAAAGACATCTATATTCGTGCAATCACCGATACGTTTGGAGACATTCCTTACAGTGTTATAAATGATGGTGATGTCACAGCTCTTGCCGGTGCTATGAGTCTTGATGATAACAATGTCCTCGGCATTGCAATGGGCACATCGGAAGCCGGAGGTTATGTCGATGAAAACGGGTGTATCAAAGGCTGGCTCAACGAGCTTGCATTTGTGCCGGTTGATGCAAATCCTGATGCTATGCAGGATGAGTGGAGCCTTGATATAGGCTGTGGGGTCAAATATTTTTCACAAGACGGCGTTATTAAGCTAGCAAAGGCTGCAGGAATTGAGCTTGATGAAGAGCAGTCTCCAGCTGAAAAACTAAAAGCAGTACAAGGTCTTATGGAACAGGGTGATGAAAGAGCTGCCAAAATATACAGTTCAATAGGTTGCTATCTTGCTCACACACTCAATCTTTATTATCAGCTCTATAAATTTAAGCATGTGCTGCTTCTCGGCCGTGTTATGAGTGGAAAAGGCGGAGACCTTATTTTAAAAACTTGCAAAGAAGTACTTAATGATGAATACAGCGACATCGGGAAAAAGATTTCCATAGACCTGCCTGACGAGAAATTCAGAAGGCTCGGTCAATCGGCTGCTGCCGCTTCACTGCCGGAAGTGAGCGTGGGACAATAAACTGAGTACCACATACTTATAGTCGGGTATTTTTATCCTAATCGGAGCTCTCTATCGGCGGGAGTGCCCAAATATGGCACCTGCTAGAATGAATTGTGCACCGATTATGCGCCAATGGATTCGTTTAACAGTTTAACAGAAGATGTTTCTTCTGCTAGCTATGCTTTAAAATTTAATCGTTTTTTTGTGTTCGGACTACAAATGGTACCAAATCATTTTTTTAAAAATCTCAAAAAATCAAAAAAAGTTATAAAAAAACCGTCTTTTTGTCGAAAAAGACGGTTTTTAGTGGTTGCGGGAGAAGGATTTGAACCAACGACCTCCGGGTTATGAGCCCGACGAGCTACCAGCTGCTCTACCCCGC
>R06__coassemble_93_pt1 | contig 34532 bp, 27 predicted proteins | sample R06__metabat2_high_PE_044 | metagenome-assembled genome bin R06
AATTACCTCAATGCTAAATGTCAAGTACAAAATGACATGCTGTATATTATAATATAAAGATTACATTCTTAACAGCAACTATCAAGCAGCTGCCAAACTTCTTGGTCTAATGCTCCATCAGGTTCTATTTTGTAGTCTTCCTGTATTTTCATTATCGACTCTGCCATTTCATCTCCATAATATCCACATGGTTCTGAATTCAGATATCCTTTATAATTTAGCACAATCTGTGCAATATACACATATATATTTGTATTCTTTATATCCTGCTCAAACTCGTAATTTAAATAGTCATACGAATTATTTACAGGTATAATTTCGCCTTTGGTATATTTGGGGGTAAAAGAACTGCTGCCATATTTATCAAAATATTCCTGGGCTATCTCTGTTCTTCGGATTACTGTGTATCCTATATTTTCTGCCTGCTCAAAATTTATTCCGAATGCCTCTGTAGCCTCCTGTATACTCTCCGCCGTAATTAGCGCGTAGTAAAGATCATAGTATCTTTCAACGATTTCATTGTACGCGTAATCCAGTTGCATTCTCCAGTCGGATATTGATACATTCCGCTCTTTTGCAAGATCGTAAAGGCCTTCTTTCCTTCCTGCACTTGTCCATGCAAAAAGGCCATAAGCTCCTCCTTTTGGCCCCGCATAGGCAAAGGTCTCCCGATCTATTTCATTTTCATCCACCTGTCTAGTATATTCCTTGGAAAATGTATAGATTCCATCTTCATCTATAACTTTATCTCCTTCTGTTCTATAAGGACATAAAGCCGATTCAAAATCCGCATTTCCCATTAGTGCCGCTGCTGCGTACTCATTTTCATACTGATTAACAAGGTATTCCCATATCTGTTCTTCAAGCGAGCGTTCATCTTCAACAATTTCTATTTGCTTATCTTTATGCGCAGTTTTTGCACCCGTAAAATGATTTACGGGCTTTTCTTCTCCTGCTACACCGCATGCGCAGGAATTTATCATCAGCATAGTAACCAATATAACACTTATAAATGTTTTGGTTTGAATGCCAGTCCCCCCTATCAGACAGAATAAGTATGGCAACAACTTATTCTGCAGGCGGAAACAGTTTGTGACTAAATTATGAACATTCTATTAACACATCGCTAAAGTGGGGCATTTTACCCACAAATTACGCGTATTTTATGCTATTTTTTCTATATTTCTCGGTACATTGTGGAGGCATCTGCCTTAGATTTGTTATCATCTGTATTTAAAACTTCTACCTTAATTGTTCTTGTTCCGAAGTTTATTTCTACTATGTCCCCCACTTTTACCTGATATCCCGCTTTGACAGGTTTTCCATTTACCGATATGAATTCCTCGTCGCAGGCTTCGTTAGCCACAGTCCTTCTTTTTATAAGTCTGGACACTTTTAAATATTTATCTAATCTCATATTTCCCTTTCTTACTAATCAAAAAAACGCCGAGCTCGGCGTTTTTTTGCTCTATACAAAACTTTACTTTAAATGCAGTAATTTACCAACTTTTTCCCCTCCGGGTATCATCTTCATATCATCGTTGGTAATGGTTTTAAATACACTCACAGACACGAGATATACAATAACTGCAACTACTATCGCACTTCCAAGACAAAGCACCATTTTTATCCAGGAATCGCTTCCTATAACATGGCTAGCTCCATAATACACCACGAGGGCGGAAATTCCCATGATTGCACTGCAAAGGAGCGGTCCTCCTACTATTTTACTTACTCTCGGTTTTATTTTTACTGTTTTTCTGATGAAAATGTAGTTAAACACTGCCATCCATATATACCCGACAAGAGTTCCGACCGGTGCACCTACTATATTAATGGATGGTGTCGCTATCAAAACCCAGTTTACAAGTATCTTTATGAGACTTCCGGATATCATTGAATACATAGGCAGTCTTTCTTTTCCCGACGCCTGAAGAATTGCATTTTCTATAAGAACAATACATACAAAGAAACTTGCAACCGCCATTATACGCAGCAATGCAGGGCCTGCATCATTTGCGCTGGGATACATTATTTTCATTATAGGATATGCCATTGTGGCAAGGCCAACGGCCATCGGCATGGAGATAACTGCTGTAATTCTCAGAGAATCCTCAGATACTTTTGTGGATTCTTCCTTTATTCCGAGAGCCAAAGCCCCTGCAATTGCAGGCACGCAGGAAATTGTAAGAGGCTGTGTAAGTGCAGCCGGCAGGTTGAAAAGTGTAATTGCCTTGCTGTACACGCCGTAGAGAACATCCGCATTATATTCATCAAAGCCGGCTGCCGCAAGTCTTCTTGCGCAGATTCCGGGATCCAAGGATGTAAGTATTGCCATAACACTTGAGCCAAGTGCTATTGGAATACTTATTTTTAAAATATTCAGTGCTATTTTCCATGCCGGGTCCACCAAGTCATCATCATCCGGCGTATCATTAGGGTCAATACCACCTGTATAAGCGGCGGACAGTGTGCCATAATTTTTACGTCTGTAGATGATCATATAGGTAAGTGATACCATTCCACCGATGGTTACACCGAAAATAGCTCCTGCACTTGCCTTAGCAAGATCTTGCGTAAGCTTAAGGACGATAAGAGAAATTGCAAGTCCTGAAACAACCTTGAAAAAGACCTCTAGGACCTCATCTACAGTTGTAGGAAGCATATTCCCGTTGCCCTGGCAATATCCTCTGTATGCTGATACAAGGCACACAAGAAGTATAGCCGGGCTCATTGCTTTTATGCTGAGGCTGGCCTTTGGCTTGCTTAAATAATTTGCTGCAAGCCAGTCGCTTCCGAAGAACATGACAGATGAAAAAATAACTCCGATAAAAGCAAATGTTATTATAGCTGTCTTAAACGTTTTCTCTTCCTGCTTTACTCTTCCGTTTGCATCTGCCTCGGCAATAAGTCTGGAAAGTGCTACCGGCAAACCTGCTGTTGAGAGCGTAAAGAATATGTTATACACATTATAGGTGGCATAAAAAATTCCGTATCCGTAATCACCGAGGATATTCCCAAGAGGTATCTTATAGATAGCTCCAAGAACCTTCATTATGATTACACCGACCGTCAGTATAGCTGCTCCGTAAATAAAATTCTGTTTTTTCTCTATTTTTGGCATATTCACTAAGTTTCCTTGTTGATTCTCTGTCGCGCAACGAGATCAGCAAAAAAGCCTTTCTTCTCTATAAGCTCATCATAAGTTCCCTGCTCGACGATTTTGCCTGAATCCAGGCACAAAATTCTGTCACAGTTTTTAATCGTTGAAAGTCTGTGGGCAATCACTATTCTTGTGCATTTAAGTCCATCAAGAGATTCTGAAACTTTTTTCTGTGTTATATTATCCAGAGCAGAGGTAGCCTCATCGAAAATAAGTATTTTCGGCTTCGGTGCTATAGCACGCGCTATCATAAGTCTCTGCCTCTGTCCTCCTGAAATTCCCCCTGAGCCTTCACTTACAAGTGTATTCATGCCCATGGGCATTCTTCTTATATCGTCTGCAATGCCTGCCATTTCCGCAGCTTCCCAGGCATCGTCTAGCGTAAGCCACGGCGCAGAAATTGTAATGTTGGAAAATATGTCTCCTTGGAACAATTTTCCCTCCTGCATTACAACACCTATATTCCTTCTTAAGGATTTAAGGTCTATCGTGGACATATCCTTCCCATCATAGTATATTGCCCCTGTATTTGGTTTTTCAAAGCCCAAAAGCAAACGCACTATGGTCGATTTACCGCATCCGGTTTTGCCAACAATTGCAATATATTCCCCAGAATGTATTCTAAGCGACATATCATCGACAACATTCGGCATAGAATCAACATATTTAAACGACACATTGTTTATTTCAATACTACCGCTTAGTTTGCCGACAATTTTCTTGTTCTCGGATACTTCCGGCACTTCATCAAATATCGGCTTTATCATGGAAAGTATAGGTTTAATCTGGGCAACGCTTGTTGCTATGTCCGTAAGCCCGGTAAATGCGCCTGACAGCATTCCATAAGCTGTAAGGAAGGAATAATAATTTGCAGTTGAGACTCCGCTTTCTATTGCTTCGGCATACAGCACAAGTGTACCCAAAAGTGTGATTGCCGTTGCTATTGCGGAATTTGCTTTTATAAACATTGAAGGGTTATAGTTGACTCTGGCTCCCTGAGCAAAAAGGGTTCCCCACCTTGAGAATGCGCGTTTTTCAGCTCCCGACAGTTTTATCTTCTGCACTCCGGAAATCATGGCATAGCTCATGCCGTTTTCTTTTGAGCTTATAAGCATTCCCTTTTGAATATTATCCATCTTTGCAATAGTTGAAACAATTGAGAATACAGTTGTTATAAGAATTATTATAAGAGAGGGCGTTGCAAGAGATGGAGCATACTCATATATCGAGTTTAAGTACATCAGTGAAAAAATCGACGTAAGACCTGTCCCCATTACGGCACTAACTATCATTTCACAAAGCGTCGGTACATTGCTTATTCTGCTTGAAAGTTCGCCCGCAGAGTATTTTTTAAAGAAGCTTGCCGGCAGAGACAGTACTCTGGCCATTGTTGCGCTTTCAACTGCGATAGATATCCTTGTATTTATTCTTTCGGAATTCATCGTTTTGATGATAGTGAAGAACCTCGATGATAATGTCACACAAAACAGAAATGCCGCCGCACTTGCAAGCAGGCTTAAACTGCCTTGCTTCACAACATTGTCAAAGAGCACATTGTTTATCTTCGGCAGAAGTCTGCCAATGAGCGTAACTATAAAAATAGATACAACAAGAAGTATAATATCCGCTGTTGAAATATTGCTGATCATGTATGCCCCGATATCTGCAAGTGTCAGCTTTTTGAGCGGGAATGGCTTGTAAAAGCACATTGCCTCTTTATCGAACATCTTTTCGTTTTTTGCGTCGATTTTTATCAGCTTGCCGGTATTCGGATCTGCATAACTATATCCGGAAAGCCCGGTTGGTATAAGAGCCACAATTTCATCCTCGCTGTCTTTTTTAACCGCGAGCATTGCTCCTATTGCATCCTTATACCAGCCTTTTTTCAGCTCCACAGTACGATGCATTATTCCATTCGGCCTAAGCTGATATTCTATCTGTTCCGTTACATCCTTTATATTCTCCGGAACATCTCTTGTTTTTACATGATAGAACTTAAGTACTGTGTCTATTGCATTTTTTACCTGAATACTGTTGTCATTTAGTTTTATATATATTTTGCCGCCCATAACGGCTCCAGCCATCTGGGCAAACGAGTCTGAAAGCACCTCATCGTCAAGTAATTTTCGCTGTTTTATCTGATCATCAACCCATCCCATGAAGTCACCTCCTTATTCGTCTGTTACGAGCTGTGTATAAAAACCGCCCAATGCGTACAACTCGTCATGTGTACCACGCTCGACAACCTCGCCATGGTCAAGAACTATTATCTCATCGCAGTCACGTATTGTGGAAAGTCTGTGGGCAACAACTATGCATGTTATTCCCCTGTCCTTTATTGCCTTTACAACTTCATATTCTGTTTTTGCATCAAGAGCCGACGTTGCTTCATCAAGTATTATTATGGTGGGGTCTTGTGCAAGAACTCTGGCTATCTCAAGACGTTGCTTCTGTCCACCTGACATATCACGTCCGCCTTCTATCAGCGATCCGTTATATCCGCCTTCACGTCTTACTATATCGTCATGTATCTGAGCATCTCGAGCTGCAAGAATAACCTCAAAGTCTTCAATCGAGTTATCCCACATTTTAATGTTGTTGGATATGGTATCTTCAAACAGTATAATATCCTGATCAACAACTGCAAGCGACCCTCTGAAAACACTTCTGTCTATTTCATTTATATGTTTGCCATCATAAAGAACATCTCCGCTCCAGGGATTATACAGTCCTGAAATAAGCTTTGACAATGTTGATTTCCCGCAGCCGGATGATCCGACAAACGCGACTCTGCTACCCGGTTTAAGCGTAAGCGAAAAGTCCTTTATAAGTGGCTCTGCAAGACGTGAATAGCCAAATGTCACATTTTTAAGCTCGACATTTCCGCTGAGTTTTCCGTAAGATGTCCCTTCATCGATTGGTAAATCATTGTAGTTCGGATCATCAGGATATTGCATAACATCTTCAACACGTTCCATATCCGTACGCATCTCCTGTAACTGCTGTCCGGAAGTTATAAGTGTCATTGCAGGTCCTGTAAACTTATTTAGGAAGCCCTGAAATGCCAGTACCATACCGGATGAAAACTTTCCTTCAACGATGAGCATAACGCCAAGAACAATTACCACTGCATTACAAATCTCTGTAACAAGCTCAGGTATCTCGCCAAGCAGATGATTGATGTATGAAAACTTCACTTTCTGTGTGTTTACACTGGCCTGATATCCGGCCCACTTTTCAAAGAATCCGTTCTCAGCACCTGCGGATTTTATTGTCTCTATCATCTCGATTCCCGAGACTGTGGTTCCATAGAGTTTTCCCTGGTCGCGCATCTGAACTCTCGTAATATTGACACGCTTTTTTGAAATTACATTAGCTATTAAAAGGTTAACCGCAATAGATGCAACACCTACAAGCGTAAGCATCGGACTATAGCGAATCATAATCACAAGATAGAAAATCATCATCAATACATTCAGTGCAAGAGGAGCAAATGTATTAACGAGATTTTCAGCAATTGTGGAGTTTGTATTCTGTCTTTGCTGAATGTCTCCTGCCATTCTCTGGGTAAAGAACTCAACCGGCATTCTCAGAATTTTCCACATGTATGTAGTTGCCCCAACAACTGCAAGTTTTCCATTAAGCTGCAAAGAATAAACTGCCTGTATCCATGCTACCACTATCTGTACAAGGCTTATAATCGACATCATCGCCATAAACGGCACATACCAGTCAGGATTTGTTCCCGTGAGCAGTCTGTCCAAGAAAACTCTTGAAAATCCCTGCGTTATAATATCTATAAGAGAGGCTATGAGAGTAGTAACAACCACAAAGACAATTGCCGTTTTTGCGCCTTTTAGTCTTTTCCATGCGAAATCTATAACGCTTTTGGGTTTACCGCTGGGTTCAAAAGTTTCGGACGGTTCAAACATAAGTGCGATGCCCGTAAAGCTTTCGTCGAATGTTTCCATGTCCACTGTTACAGTTCCCTGACCGGGATCATTTATTATTGCTTTATTCCCCTTAAAGCCACATACAACAACAAAGTGATTGAAATTCCAGTGAATTATGCAGGGAAACTGCCCCATCGTTTTAAGTTCTTCCGGCTCGAGTCTGTAACCGGCAGCTCTAAGTCCGTAATTTCTGGCAGCTTTTAATACATTTCCCGCACTTGAACCGTCTCTTGACACTCCGCAGTCTACTCTTACCTTTTCAAGCGGTATCCACTTGTTATAATACGCCAGTATCATTGTAAGGCTTGCCGCTCCGCACTCGAGAGCCTCCATCTGCATCACGACCGGAACCTTGGCAACGCCTTTTTTTACCGGCTGTTTTATCTTTTTCTCAGTCATTTATTATCCCTCATCATTGCGACTCAGAATGAAATAAATAGGAGATATTGACTCTGTGGTTATACTTCCCTTATGTACGCCTTCTGAAAGAGAATCCGCACCTTCAACAGCCATTGAATATATCCATTCACCATCTTTAAAGTCTCCGACGTAGATTTCATATTCTGAAAGAACTTCGGCCGCCTCTAACGCCTGTCCGTCGATATCCACAATTGTAACTGTAAGCCCTTCGCAGTCTATAGTCATTCCCTCCTGCACGCTCCCTGAAAGGATGTCGCTTTCAGAAACATAACCATATACATATCCCTGATAATTATCCAGAATGCACGGTACCGTCGTCCTTATCTGTGCGGTACATCCCCATATAATAAATCCAACCAGAAGTATAATTATGGCGGAAAGCACAACCCAGACTCCCGGTTTTGCGACTTTGATATAATCGTTGAGTTGTTCCGGGGATGAAATTCTTTCAAGACTTTTAGCCCTAAATATCTGCTTTTGTTCTTTTTCTTCCATAAACATTGCCCATACTGCTTCTTTTATTGACGCAAATTAGTGCGACATATTAGTTTAGCTGCAGGTCTTCTCCTTCCACACTTTAATATAATTTTTTACTGACTCTTTAATCAGTTATAGTCTTTTTTGGTGTTTCTTCTTTTTTAAAGTATTTTGTTATTCTAAAATTGTTGCTGTTGCCTGAATAATCATACTCCGCTTTATCCATCATCTTTTTTACCATATAAATGCCGAGGCCTCCTATGGATCTCTCCTCTGCTGATAAAGTTACATCGGGGTCTTCCTTCGCAAGCGGATTAAATGGAATACCTCTATCGGAAAATGTTATTTCCGCTCCATATTGGTCTTCACTTTTATCAACTCTTACTGTGATTTTACCGATATCATCACCGTATGCGTAATTTATAATATTGGCTACAATTTCATCAGCCGCTACATTTATTTCTTTAATTTCTCTAGCAGGGCACTTCAGCTCTTTCAGCCGATCATCCAGAAAATCGATTATTCCATCATAATTATTCTTCACAGCATCTATTGTAAGCACGTTGCTGCTTCCATTGAATTTAAGTGATAGAATCGTTATATCGTCAAACTGTGGTACATCATCGGCGAACGCGTCTATGTCATTTTTAAGCTCTGTACATTTATCCTCACAATTTCTGTCTGCAATGCCATTAATGAAAACAAGCAACCTGTCATCGCCGTAAAGCGTGTTATTTTTATCTATGGCCTCAGTTACGCCATCGGTATACAACATTATTTCATCGCCCGGATAAAGATAAATCTCATTTAACCGATATTTAGTATTCGGCATTCCCGCAAGCACGAGATTTGCTCTCTTTTCTCTGAGGAAGCTGAAGTTTCCGTTAATGCTTATAAGAGGTGCATTGTGACCTGCATTTGCATACTGCAGTTTACCTGTCACAATATCCAGAACTCCAAGCCAGCAAGTTACAAACATGCCGGTCTCCTCATTATCTTTACAGAGGTCTTTATTTACCGCTGTCAGGATCTCGGCTGCGTTCAGTCCTGTGTCTCCGTAGCTCCTTATAAGTGTTTTTGCCTTCATCATAAAAAGTGCCCCGGGTATGCCTTTGCCTGATACGTCTGCTATACAGAACCCAAGCTTTCGCCCGTCTGAAAGAACAAAGTCGAAGAAATCTCCTCCGACTTCCTTAGCCGGGCACATGGTAGCATATATTTCAAACTCTGTTTTTTCCGGATACGGCGGAAAAACTGACGGAAGTGCTGCGCGCTGAATATTTCTTGCATATTCAAGATCTGTCGCCATCTTTGTCTTTTCATTTTCTATGTGCTTTTTTAGCGAAGATACCGTTGAATTAATACCATCTGATAATGTGTTGAATTCCTTATTTTTTCTTACATTCACAGTAACTTCAAGATTGCCCCCGGAAATCTCGTCAAGATCCTGGGCAATTTTTTCGATATTATTTATTACAAGATCCTTAATAAGCTTAAATATTGTCAGAAAAATCGCATTGAAAATCACTGCTTCGATGACCGTTATTATTGCTATCGTTGTATTTCTTGTACTTAGCGTCTCCTTCAACGGCAGACAGATAAAAATCACATATCCCTCGACCTCAGTGCCTATACAATTTACTTTTTCCCCTTCTATTGTTAGCTTATGTACTTCCCAATCCGTTACTTTTTTTATATCCTCTGCACTTAATCCGTGATCTGAAATATTCTCTCCCAAATACTCTGTATGGGTGGTTGATACAATCGTACCATCGCTGTCTATTATAGCTGCATATCCCGTTTGTCCAACATGCCAGTTGTTGGTTAGATCTCTGACATCTTCTTCTATATTCTTATGAAAGCGCTTTGTATCGTAGCTCACCTGTATAAAGCCTCCGTCAGGAAGTCTGACACCTGCGAACTTTCTTCCTTCGCCGTTTAAACTCATCGGCTGATATTCCTGCACAAATGACTCTTTTCCGTTATCATCTGTAAGAACCATAAACTCAGAAGACTGCTCTTTTGTCTTCATGTCATAACCTATAAATGATTTATTATTGCACTCAATAACCATCCCGTCTTCATCTACTATGACAATCTCTTCAACATCATACATATTGGAAAGATATTTAAGGAAAGCTGTACTGATGTCTTCATTTGGATACGACTGGCTTATCCAGCCACTAATAAATTCATTGTCCAGCGTCGACTTTTTTCTGCAGTATTCTTCTTTTACACTTTCAGCTATTCTTAACATATCTTTGTCAGATGCATCACGTATATCATTGACAACATCGGATAAATTCATATCCAGAACCAGCTCAGCACTACGTTGAGACATAACTGTTTGTATATGTCCTAATATGATTATTGTAAATATAAATGCAATTACTGCAAGTACTCGAAGCCAGGTGCGTAAAATATCTACTATTTTATTTTCTTCCGGTTTCTTGCTTATAATCTGCACTATTTTCATAAATTCCACTCACATGAACATAAAAATACAGTTTAAATTATACTCCTAATTACAGCAAACATAAACAAAAAAATTACCCCGGCATTTTCATGCCGGGGTAATTTTTGTTTTATTATCCCTTGTAAGGAATAAGCAGTTTGTTTCCTGCATAAATCTTATCTGGGTTTGAGATATTGTTAATCTGGCAAAGAATAGAAACTGTTGTGCCGTACTTTGCTGCAATCTTGCTCAGGCAATCGCCGGATTTGATTACATATACAAAGCATGCTCCGGAATAACCGGAAGTTCCACCGTTAACTGTCTCAAGTTCGTTTTCATTTAATGCGCTGATGTTTTCTAACATTTTTATTTCCTCCAAAATACTTTTTTTCAAGACTTTGTTTTTGCCTTTCACAATGTAGTACGCTCATGCTCATTTTGTGTTACAAAAAAATTGAAATTTTTTAGATATTATTTTTTGATTCAAATAAGTCTTTTGCACTACAACCACAGTATATCTCAATGATTACAAAATAGCAACAAAAATTTTCATTTTATTTATTGTTTTTCTTTCCCACAAGTATTGGGAAATATTTTTCGAGTATAAATGCAGGAATTATAAGCACAATTGACCCGACAAGCGCAAATACATAAGAAAGAATCGTTGCCTCAAGGAGCAGTTTTGTTGAATCCATAAAGCTCCAACATATTGCCATGTACGGAACTCCTACGACTTTGCACAAAATTGCATGAAGGAGACTTTGGAATTTGCCGTGAAAACCGTAATATGTAATGGTATTTCTTCCGACAAATATCATGTATTTGTTCTCTTTTACCACTTTGCTCAGCGCAACAACCGCCGGTATACCTATAACTGAAGATACGTAGTGATGAATAATCCAGTCCGCATCATTAAACACATGGTGTGTAAACTGAGGAACAAAAACAACTGCAAGAAGTACTGCCCAAATTGTAAGCCTACGCGATAAAGTATTTAAAGAATCAAAAGTCTTTTCCCATTTGTGTCTCATCTGGTACCCTAAAAACATCAGAAAAACGCCTCTCGGAGCATAATCAAGATGCCACACAAGTCTGTTGGATTTTCCGCCTATAAGTGCAGTTTCACCATAAATGTAGAAGAAAACCGACAATACAAATCCAACTGCAATAAAAAGGATTGTCTTCTTTTTATCGTCAATTTTCAGATTGTTATAGAGCTTTATTACAAAATAGAAGAACAAAAAGGATGTAAAAAGAGCCGAGACAAACCACATCTCATCCCCGCGGAGTCTTATCTGCAAAAAGTTGTTTATAATGCCTGTTAGCAGGTCGTCATGCTCTCCGAAGGAGAATATTCTTGCCGTGACAATTATAAAAAGACTAAAAAACAGCCAGGGAATAAGCAGCTGGCGGCTTTTCCTTTTAAGGAACTCTGCAAAACCGTCTCTGTGCGTATACAAGTATCCCGAAGCAAAAAAGAATCCGCTTACATAAAAAGGCGAATTAAATGCATCGGTTAGTCCCGTAAGGCTCGGTGCATGCTCAGCCATAACAGCTATAATGCAGAAATATTTAAATATATCTACCCAGGTAATTCTCTTCATGGGGCTTATTATACTTACATGCCTTACAAAACTCAAGAAAAAAGAACCCGACATAATGTCAGGTTCTTTAATAAGCAAATTTAAATTATGCGTTTCTTACGCTGTCAATGTGACGGGTAAGGTCGAGCATCTTGTTGGAGAAGCCCCACTCATTGTCATACCAAGCCATGAGCTTAACAAAGTTGTCGTTAAGAGCAAGACCTGCTTTTGAATCGAAGATGGAGGTGTGAGCGTCTGTTCTGAAGTCAGAAGAAACAACTTCTTCATCAACATACTCAAGAACACCAGCCATTGTTGTCTCAGATGCCTGCTTCATTGCTGCGCAGATTTCATCATATGTTGCAGCCTTGTCAAGACGTACAGTGAGGTCAACGATGGAAACATCACCTGCAGGAATACGCATGGAAGTTCCGGTGAGTTTGCCCTTAAGTTCAGGGATAACTTTGCCGACTGCCTTTGCAGCGCCTGTGGATGTGGGGATAATGTTATTGTAAATGCTGCGTCCAAGTCTCCAGTTCTTCTTGGAGAAGCCGTCAACGACAGACTGTGTTGCTGTTGAAGCGTGAACTGTGGTCATGAGGCCTTCAACAATACCGAAGTTGTCATTGAGAACCTTTGCCATAGGAGCAAGGCAGTTTGTTGTGCAGGATGCGTTGGAAACGAACTGCATGTCCTTTGTGTACTTGTCGAGGTTAACACCGCAAACGAACATCGGAGTGTCATCCTTAGCAGGGCCGGACATAACAACAACTTTTGCACCTGCATCAATGTGTGCCTGTGCGGAAGCCTTGTCGAGGAATTTACCGGTGCACTCTAAAACATAGTCAACACCGAGTTCGCCCCAAGGAATTAAGGTAGGATCACGATACTGGTTGTCTGCAAGAACCTTAACCTTCTTGCCGTCAACAACGAGAACGCTCTCTTCGTCGTTTGCTTCTACAGTGCCCTGGAACTTGCCATGGACTGTGTCATACTTTACTGCGTATGCGAGCTGTGATGCAGGATGGCCAGGAGCGTTGATAGCAACGACTTCGATGTCATCTGCCTTGATAGCTGCGCGGAATGCGAGAGAACCGATACGGCCAAAACCATTAATGCCGACTTTTACCATTATTAAAAATCCTCCATAAGAAATTATATTTTTTCAACCTTGCAAATAATATCAAATAAGTAGGCAAAATTCAATTGTCATTTTTAATAATCGTAAACCCCTCCGCCGATAAATTCCCGCAATAAACTGTCATTTGCTACAAATTCATCACTTATACGGCCAAAAAGCTGCAGCGCCGGAAGTACCTGTCGCAGTTCATCATATCTTTCTATACCTTCAGGAATTTCCCTGAAAAGTTCAGTCGCCACACCGTTCATTACGGCCAGTTCATTTTCCATACTCGTATCAAACTGATAATCCGCCTTTGCTCTGAAAGGTGATATATAGAGCTTTTCACCTCTCCTGACATTTGCCCACATTGACATTGTCTCTTCAGGGGCTGATCCTCTAAATATATTATCTCTTACAAGTCTCCTTACAAGTCTGAACCAAGTGGATTTAAAAACCGTTTCTCCGTTGAAGCTTACATTTGTTCTTGCAGCTATGTACAGTTTGAAAGCGTCAGGATTTTTGTCAGTTATCATATCATTAAGTGCATGAATACCTTCAACAACAACTGCCTCGTCTTTTCCAAGCTTTAACTCTTTTGACGGCACTACATCTCTTCTGCGCTTTACAAAATCGTACTTGGGAACACATACGGTTTCACCATTTGAAAGCTTTGAAAAATGTTTGTTCAGCAGATCTATATCCAGGCAAAGCGGAGATTCCAGGTCGTATTCTCCTTCCGGAGTACGTGGCGTTGTTTCAGGGCTGACCGTATTGTAATAGTCATCCATCGAAATATAGTGGGTCTTGATACCTTTTTTCTCGATTGCACTGCTGATTTTGAATGATGTTGTCGTCTTTCCGCTTCCGGAAGGGCCTGCAAGAAGTATTATTGGGCTTCTGCTTATGTTGTCACATATCTTTTCTGCAGCTTTCTCGACTTTTTTGCTGTAATTATCTTCGCATTCCTCACAGAATCCCTTCGGGTCTGCTACCGTTTTCATATTTATTTCTTTTAAATCAAACATACTTTTCTATATACTCCTTTGGGTATTTGGGATTGACTTTTCTTGTTATCCTACCGCCGTCTATTATTTTTGTGCTTCCTCCGGCTCCCAGAGCAATCACAGAGGAAAGCTCTTCCATCATGCAAATATTATATAAGTTTTCGTGATTTTCCTTTGTCCAGCCTGTATTTTCAAATCCGCCCGACATATTTTTCTGGCGATATAGATAGTATGGGCTGTACTTTTCACATCTCAATCTTTTATAAGCATAGTCGAGCATTTCGCCTACCTCAGCAGCGGATGGTATATCTGTGCCTTTAATGGTTATTGCAGAGCCGTTTTTAAGTGACAAAGTATGTATTGTTATATTTTCAGGACTTAGTGCTATAACCTCATCTACTGTTTCCTTAAAGCCCTCCACAGTATCTGAAGGAAGCCCTGCTATAAGGTCCATATTGATATCAAAATCCGTATATTTTCTTACCATGGAAATGGCATCGCGTATATCCTGTGCACTGTGTTTTCTGCCTATAGCTTCAAGAACGCTGTCGCGCATTGTCTGTGGATTTACTGATACTCTCGTAACACCGTGCTTTGAAAGCACTTCAAGTTTTTCCTTTGTAATTGTATCAGGTCTTCCCGCCTCTACAGTAAATTCCCTTACCTCTGACAAATCGTATCTTTCCGCAAGCCTTGATATAAGCTCATCGAGCTGAACATCACTCAAGGTTGTAGGGGTACCGCCTCCAAAGTAAATTGATACAATTCTTCCGTTTATTTCGGTATTTTCAATCTCTTTATATAGTGCATCAAGGAAAGGTCCTATCAATTTCATACTCTTTTCAACCGATGCACTTACGAAGCTGCAGTAAGCACATCTTGTCGGGCAAAAAGGTATTCCCACATAAAGACAAACATCTCCATCTTCAAGGCTATTTTCCGCTTTTTCTGTATAAAGTGCCGTCTCATAGCAGAGTGTGGATCTTTCAGGTGAAACATCATACTGTCGTGAAAACTCCTCTGTGTCCATAAGCGGACGCATAAGTTTTCCCGGACGCACTCCGGTAAGTGCTCCCCAAGGCGGTCTTTCACCTCCGGCACGGATAAACGCCCTGTAAATCGATGTCTTTATTATCTTTTGAGCAGATGAATCGTTCAAATCGGAGATTCTGCATGCAGCTTTTCCGTGAAAGCCGTTGTAATCTGCACTTGCAGTTGCGTACTTTTCTCCTAATGATAACGATGATTTCAATCTGCCCTCCAGGTGAAGCGTTGAAACGGTCTGATCAACAGCATACCTGTATTCATGTCCTGTCATTTCAAATTCCATATCGTAATTTTAACCAATTAACATTTCTCTTGCAACAGGGAAATAATATAGCTATCGGAAAAGCTTGACGTTTTGTTGTCATTAATATACACTACAATTTAGAAGGATTAATTTTCGAAAAAGTAGTAAACGGGAGACCGAGTTAATGTCACTGATGAATGATGTGTACAGCTATATAGGTGATAACTATAAACCAAACGAGCCAATCTTTCTGTCTGATTTGAGGATACCTGGCATGAAAGATGTGTCTGTTCGTCAGCAAATGAAAAAGCTGATAGAATCCGGGCAACTGAAACGTTTTGACACAGGTATTTATTATATTCCGAAAAAGTCGGTGTTTCGGTCCGGATCAGCCTTATCTGTTGACGAAGTGATTAGGAAGAAATATCTAGAAGATATGGAAAAGTGTTGCGGTTATGTTGGCGGGCTTCTCTTTGCAAATAAACTGGGTCTGACAACTCAAGTCCCCAATGTGTACGAGATTTATACAAATAAGGCGACCACGGAGTACAGGGAGTCACAGCTTGCAAATTTACGTATTATTTTACGCAAGCCATATTGTAAAATAGATGAGGAAAATGTAGCAACACTTCAATTCCTCGATTTGCTGAAAGAAGTTGTAGACATTGCAGAAATAGATGGTGAAGAACTAAAAATGCGGCTGATCAGTTATATGAAAAAGAAAAACATCGGGTTTGATAGCATGAAGCCTTTTCTCCCGTATTATCCGGATCGCATTTATAAAAATATGTATGAGGTGGGGTTGCTAAATGGCATATCTTCATGACAGTCAATAACCCACGACCAAAGTCGCGGGCTTGTAAGAGAGCTATTATCTAGCAACATACAAGTCTGATATTGACTAGCCCAAGTTTTGGGAACTATGTGACCTGTAAATATATAGTCACCTACGAACATAATACTTAATCTGTAGCTCTAAGGCTTGTTTGGGTAGGAACAGTGTTGCAAGTATACAAAACTATAGGATAACTTTGGCAAAGGTATTTAACAGAGGACCAATCTCTGCATTACATGCTGCAAAGCATGAGTGGCTTATAAATTAGCCGTATTTTTGAAAAAAATATACATACTAAGAGCTTTTCACTCATAAGTATTATTTATCACTCAATTATTTCGGAGCGTTCATACATGTATGATTATAAAAAGGGCCTTCAGGCCATGGCAGTCTGTTACTTTATATGGGGATTCCAGCCTCTTTACTATGCAATTGACAACGAAATAGATACTTTCTTTCTTTTATGCTGCAGAATCATCTGGGCCGCCATCTGTTGCCTTATTATTTTGAAAATACAAGGGAAAATTTCGCTTCTGACCTGCGTTTTCAAAGATTCCGCTGTTTTGAAGCGTGAAGTTCCCGCCGCTTTTCTTTTGCTTGCCGATTGGGGCATCTACCTATATGCAGTGAGAAACGGAAGGGTTCTTGAGTGCTCCATGGGATATTATATAATGCCTCTTGTCATGTTCATGCTCGGCGCCTTCGTCTTTAAGGAAAAAGTTAACTGGCGGCATTTTGCGGTTCTCATATTCGTTGTTGCCGGGATAATATTGAGCATAAATGGTTTTGGACGCTTTCCCTATGTCACAGTTCTTCTTTCTTTATGTTTTGCCATCTACTCAGGAATCAAGAAAAGTCTTACTGTAGATTCGGTTGTCAGCACAAGTGCCGAGATAATTATTTTGGTTCCACTGGCTCTAATCTATATCATTCTTTTCTGCCGCGGAGAAAACGGACTTTTGTCTTTAACATTTTCACGTTTGCTGTTCATAATAGGCAGCGGTATCGTTACGGCCGTTCCTATGGTATGCTTCTCAGTCGGGCTTAAGTATCTTCCCCTCACTTTCACAAGTATAATAGAATATACGTCTCCGACTCTTGGAATATTCTGCAGCCTAATACTCGGCGAAACTCTTTCTTCGAGAAAACTTTTGAGTTTTATATTTATATGGATTGGGGTTGCATTGTATATTTTCAACCTTCTATATGAGAACAAAAAGCGCTCATTCGATTCATAATTTTGTATAAAACCCCAAATTTAAACAGCTATATTTCGTCATATTAACTCAAATTAATGTCAATACATGGTTTATTAATAAAATATGTATTGACATATATAGAAATTACTGATATTTTAATATATTTTTCTTGACAATCTAAAAAAATTTGTTGTATTATGTTAACATAATGTATGAGATTGGACAGAAAATTATATACGGTGAGTCCGGAGTATGTACTGTTGAACAGATTGCACCCTTGAGTATTTCAGGAGCCGATCCAAACAAGCTTTACTATCACCTGTCTCCTCTGATAGGTAGTGGAACATATTTCTCTCCTGTGGATTCCGGTGCTTTTATGCGTCCTGTTATTGACAGGCAAAGTGCCGAGTCCCTTATTCGCTCCATACCGGATATAGAACCGGCTATATGCAATGACAGCAGATTTAACCATGTAGATGCATTTTACAAAGAGCTTTTCAAGCTTCACACTCCGGAGGCGATGGTCTCCATCATAAAAGGGCTGTACATCCGCATGAGTGAGAAGAAAACAAGAAGCACAAGAGTTGAAGCCACCATGAAGCGTGCAAAAGAAATTCTTCACGGAGAACTTTCAATTGCTCTTTCAATTCCATACGCTGATGTTGAAGCTTATATAAAAGAGTGCACCTCCTCTTAATAATAAAGGGCTGTAACAAGTTCCAAAACAAAAGAAGGCATTGGTCCATATTCCTATGGTTCCAGTGCCTTCTTTTATATCATTTTCTCTATATCAGTTTTCCAACCGGGTATGCAATTTCGCAAAATCCGTACTCTTTTTTAAATTTCTCACGTATTTCATTAAGATCAGATGTAACGTCGTATACTCCGAATACTGCCGAACCCGTTCCCGTCATAATTGTTCCTTTTGTGCCGTATTGCATCATGGTATTCTTTATTTCGGTTACAACTTTCAGCCTTCTGTCATGTACTTCTTCAAATACATTGTACATTCTTCTGCATACGTCATCAAGATTTCCGCTTTCAAGGGCCTTTATTATTCCTTCTGTATCCGGATGAGTCTTTATTCTTGATTTATCTATAGCTTTAAACAATTCCGGTGTGGAAATTGAAAATGTTGGTTTTGCTATTAAAATAGCGCACTGAGGAAACTCTTCAAGTGATGTAAGTATTTCCCCTCTTCCTTTTGCAAGTGCGGTTCCTCCGAGTGTGCAAAACGCCACATCAGATCCAACTTTTGCAGCAGCCCTTAAAAGAGAATCGTTATCAAGTGGGTAGCCGTACTCTCTGTTGAGTGCTCTAAGTACAGCCGCTCCATCTGCAGATCCTCCTGCCATTCCCGCGCCCACGGGTATGGTTTTTTTCATATGTATTTTCATTCCATGCGTTTTTATTCCGCTTGAATCAAAAAACTGTTTTGCCGCTTTCACTCCGAGATTCTGGTCTCCTTGCGGTATATAGCTTATTCCTGTATCCGCTTTTATCTCATCATCGTCAGTAAATTCAATACAAATATCGTCGGCAAGAGAAACTGTCTGCATTACCATAACCATATCGTGGTAACCATCATCTCTCCTTCCGGCGATATCCAAAGAAATATTCAGTTTTGCATAAGCTTTTTCCTGTATCATAATACAGGTATTATATCATAATCAGATGATATATGGAACACTTACAACACTTACATCCCTCATGTTTGCAAGTGCAAGTTTTAGCTGTATGGATGTCTGATTATGAAGAATTCCGTATATTTTCTTGCTGCATACAAGCTGCGGGAGCACAACTGTCAATGTCTCACCACTTTTAAGTTCACTCTGCAAGTCCTTCACATGATTTAAAAGAACCTCGTTTGTATTCCGAAGAAGTGTTACATCAAAAGTAAAAAATGCATTGTCTATTTTCAGATTATCAAGATCTTTTTCAAGTTCATACTCTTTGTCCATCCCCTCTGAAACATAGTAAAATTCTATGCTTTTGGGATTAAGAGTAAGCACATAGTTTAATGCTTTTATAAAGCTTTTATTTACGCTTTGTACCGGCAGTATTATCTTTGCGCTTCCATCCGAGCATTTCTCTTTTTTATGCAGCAATTCAGCAGCATTTCCGTCAATTTTAAGCTCATTGGCCACTTTATTATAATGTTTCTTTATTTTCAGCATCATATAAACAAGTGAAGGAATAAGCACCACAACAACCCATGCGCCTTCGACAAATCTTGTTACTGCAATTACCACCGTAACTATTGCGCATATAATTGTCCCAGCAGCGTTTATTGTCGCTTTTGTCTTCCATCCCTGCCCTTTTATGCGGTACCAATGCATAAACATGCCTGCCTGAGATATGGTAAATGATACAAATACGCCTGTGGCATAAAGGGGCAAAAGAGCATGAGTATCTGCATTGAATATGAATATAAGTGCAGATGCAAGAACGAAAATAAGAACTACGCCGTTTGAAAAATTGAGTCTTTGACCGCGCTGGGTAAACTGTCTTGGCATATATCCGTCTTTTGCAACCATTGCAAGAAGAAGCGGCATACCGGCATATGCCGTATTTGCTGCAAGTGACAAAATAACAACTGTTGCTACCTGAAAGACATAAAACAGTATGCTCCCGCTGCCGAATACGGAAGATGCAAGTGCTGCTATTGCTGTAACATCATCCTGCGGAACCACATGATAAATGTGCATGAGTGCTGCAACACTAATAAACGACACACCTACTATACATGCCATCAATGTAAGAACAAGTTTTGCATTCTTCGGAGATGGTTCACGGAAAGATGGTACTCCATTTGAAACGGCTTCAACTCCGGTAAGAGCCGTGCAGCCTGATGCAAACGCTCTTAGTATTAAAAAGAGTGTAACATCTCCTGCTGTTTCTGCAATTTCCGCCGGAGCGGGCGGCTCATAGCCCAGAACTGCTACCTTTACAAATCCTATGACTATAAGTGCAACGATTGAAAGTATAAAAAAGTAAGTCGGCAAGCCGAACATGACAGAACTTTCTCTCAATCCTCTTAAGTTTCCCCATGTTAAAAGACATACAATTGCAAATGCAATCCATGCCTTTGCCGGTGCAAGTGAAGGAAATGCCGATACAATTGCAGCAGTCCCTGAGCAGCTTGAAACCGCAACAGTGAGAATATATCCGACACTTAGTGAAGCGCCGGCCACAAGTCCCGGCACTGTACCTAAATTATCCGCTCCGACAATATAGGCTCCTCCGCCGCCGGGATATGCATCAATTGTCTGCCTGTAGCACACAACCAGTATTAAAAGCAGTGCAATAATTGCACACATTACTTTAACAAGCGTCGCTGTAGCCAAAAGACCCATTACCGGGAATAAAACAAGAAGTATCTCCTCAGCAGCATATGCGATTGACGAAATCGTGTCGCTCGAATATATGGGGAGGCCCCATACAACCTTATACTTTTCGCCTTCCAGCTGAGTATTTTCAAGAGCCGGTCCTATAAACAGCTCTTTTACCGATTTTTTCATTTTTTATTTTTTTCCTCCAAAAAAATAAGCCATGCTTAATGCATGGCGAATAAAAGGCACAAATAATCATCCTCTTTACGCCTACGAGATTAGCTGTCGGGCTCGGAGAAGAGGTTTCTCCTATCCTCATGTAAGGAATTCGCCCCAATAGTTGGGTCTCCCGCTGTTAAGAAATCTTAACACTAAGCGTAGTGAATCTTAACAAAATCTTAGCGTGATGTCAAGAAAAACAGCCCTTCTAACTAAGGGCTGTTTTTAAAAATTATAAAAATCAGTTTGCTTTTAATCTTTTTTCCATGTCTCCGGCAAGAGCAAAATAATAATCGGATATATCTCAAGTCTGCCTAGCAGCATTGCAAAAGCCAACATGGCTCTAGAAAGAGGTGAGAAGATATTGTAACTTCCGGATGGTCCAAGTACGCTGACTCCCCTTCCGACATTTGAAAGGCACGCAACGGCAGTTGAAAAATTGAAAGATATATCATATCCGTCAATACTTATTACAAGGGTAGTTAAGAAAATAATAATCATATAAAGCGCAAAATATGAAGACACTGCATGATTTGTAGTCTCTGCAATTCTTTTCCCTTCAAGCTTTGGGAAACTTACAGTTCTTGGATGAATCATTTTCTTGACATCCGCAGCAGCTGTTTTTATAAGAACTATTATTCTCGAGAGCTTAACTCCACCGCATGTAGAAGCTGCACATCCTCCGGAAATCATCAGCATGATAAGAATCCACTTAGTATACACAGGCCATACAGAAAAATCTCCTGCCGCAAATCCCGTTGTGGATATCATAGAACACACATTGAAAAGTGCCGCTCTTATCGCAAATGAGTAGCTTCCGTATACATCTTTAAGCCCCAGTGTAATAAGAAGTGTGGATACTGCTATTAGTATCAGATACAGTTTAAATTCCTCACTTTTTACAGCCTCTTTAACTTTGCCGATTATGGCAAAAAAGAAAAGGTTATAATTCATACCGGAAATTATCATGAACACTATAACAACTGTTTCTATGTAAAGACTGTCGTACGAAAGAAGTCCTGCATCTCTTGTAGATATTCCGCCTGTACCAAGCGTTGCAAATGAATGAATCAGTGCATCATAAAATGTCATTCCGCCAAGCATCAGGAGAATTACCTCAAGAATTGTAAATGCTATATATATCTGATAAAGAATAAACGCTGTATTTTTTGCTCTGGGAACAAGTTTTCCTGTAGTTGGGCCGGGAACTTCAGCTCTCATAATATGCATTGAATATTCCCCGCTCATAGGCATTACGGCCATAATGAACACCAGCACTCCCATTCCGCCTATCCAGGTTGAGAACAGTCTCCAGAGTATCCCGGAACGCGTCACATTTTCAAAATTATCTATTATTGTGGCGCCGGTTGTAGTAAACGATGAAATACTTTCAAAAAGTGCATCGGCAAAATTTGGTATATCTCCACTCAGATAATAGGGCAGTGCGCCAAAAAAAGACATTGCCAACCATACAAGTCCCACTGCTGCAAATCCGTCTTTTGCATATATACTCTCAGTTCTTACTTTAACTTTTGTAAATGCGAATCCAACAACCGCAGTAATTATTATAGAAAGTGCAAATGGTTCTACACTTTCTTTAAAACACAGTGCCGTAATAAGCGGTATTATCATAAGAACCGCCAGTATCAGCAGGGCAATTCCTATTATCCTTAATATCTGTCTGTAGTTCATTGCAAAATGTCTTCCAGATTTTTTATTTTGCTGGATTTACATATAACCACTACATGGTCTCCAACTTTTATTTCCGAATTGCCATCGGGCAGTATTGCCTTATTTCCGCGAACGATTGCAGCTATAAGCGTATTGTCCTTAATTTTCATATCTTTCAGTGGTATGTTGGTATATTCGGCACTTTCTCCAACTGTGAATTCAAGGGCCTCTGCACTGCCATCTCCAAGCTTGTAAAGAGCTTCCATTGACCCTTGTGATGATGCTGCAAGGGCTCTTACATATCTTATAATCTGGTCTACTGCAACTTCCTTGGGACTTACAACACTGTCAATTGTCGATGATGACATTATTTCAGTAAAATGACGGCGGTTTATCTTTGTAATTACCGTATCGACTCCTATGCTCTTAGCATAGATTGACGTTACTATGTTGTCTCCGTCGTCTCCCGTAAGTGCTACAAATGCATCAACGTTCTTTATGCCTTCTTCAAGCAAAACATCTTTGTTTGTACCATCGCCGCAAATTATCGTGCAACCTTCAAGATCCTCACCTAGTTCTTCGCAGCGTTCGTCGTCCAATTCAACTACAGAAACCCTCATTCCCTCACCTACGAGAAGTTTTGCAAGATAGACCGAAGTTCTGCCGCCTCCGAGTATCATTACGCTATGAACACGTTTCTTATATTCACCCGTGAATGCATAAAATTTTCTCAGTTCTTTGGGAGTACCTGCAATGCTAAGTCTGTCTCCTTCGTGGAAGACGAAACTTCCATTCGGTATAAATACCTCATTATCTCTTTCAACAAGGCACACTATAACTTCAGCTCCGCTTGCATTATGTAGCTCATATAGCGGCATCTCGGACAGTCTTCCGCCATTTCTGATCTTATGCTCCACAAGGTCTACTTTGCCATGTGAAAATGTATTTACATGTGCTGACGATGGGAAACTGAGAATTCTGGAGATTTCAAGAGAGCATTCATATTCCGGGTTTACCGTAAGATCAAGTCCGAGGGCATTTCTCAAAAATTCAGTTTTATTAAGATATTCAGTATCTCTTACTCTTGCTATAACATTTTTTGTTCCAAGTCTTTTCGCCGATATTCCGCTGATCATATTGATTTCATCAAGCTGAGTAGCGCTGAAAATTAAATCTGCATCTTCAGCATCTGCCTGAATGAGTATATCCGGATTTGTCGCGGAACCCTCGATACAAATTGCATCGACTTCATTGCTGATATGGTCTATAATGTCAGTGTCAGAGTCAATAATTGTAATATCGTGACCTTCATCTGCTAATGTTTTAGCAACCAGTCCGCCAACCTTGCCTGCACCGGCAATAATTACTTTCATGGGAAACCTCCAGGGTCTTGTTGCTTTAATTATAGCAAGTGTTAAGGTTTTTTAGTGTTATTCAATTAATTCTTAACGCGTTCTTAACGTCATAATGCAGGAGGAAATTATGGGCTTATTTTATACGTACATCTTTGGTCGTGAACCCGGACTTTTAGGTTTTCTTGACAGCAAGAGCCACAGCGATGAATACTATAAATATCGTGATAAGTGCGAAAATGCTTTTAATGAAGCAACAAAAAATGTCTATACTCTTACGTCTCCTGACAATCTTAAGCTAAAAGGGTTTTACTGCCCTGCGTCAGATACCCCATCTAAAAAAATTGCCTTTATAGTGCACGGCTACCGCTCTGAGCATGCTCGTACTGCAGGTACATTCATGGATTATTATCATAGCCGCGGAATTGATATATTCACGGTGGATAATCCGGCTGCAGGTCAGAGTGAAGGAGAGCTTATTACCTTTGATTACCTTGAAAGTGAAATGCTTCTTTTGTGGATTGAATTCATTCTTATGACTTTTGGTGAGGATACAGAAATCATTCTTCACGGATTCTCCCTCGGTGGTGGAGCAGTGCTTAAAATCAGTGACAGAGTTCCGGAAAATGTAAGATTTATAATTGACGACTGTGGAATAAGCGGCGCTCCTGAACTTTTAAAACCAAAATGTGGAATACTTTATCCTATAATCAACATAATCAATCTCTTGCACCATAAGCTTCATTTCAGTCTGAACATGACTGACGTGCGTCCAAATCTCAGAAATGCAAAATGCCCTATTCTGTTTGTTCATGGAGATGCAGATCCGACAGTTCCGTTTTCCACAGGAAAAAATCTTTATAGAATCTGTCCAACATACAAAGAATCATTTTTTGTCAAGGATACCCTTCACATGGAATGTATCTACAACGATCCCGAAGGCTATGCCGAAAAAATAGATAAATTCATAAAGTTTTTCTGCTGATGTCGATTATGGAGTAATAAGCGAAGTATTAAATCTGAATCTCTCGAAATGCATTTCCAATAGTTTTCAGGGCGTCAATCAAAAAAAGAGATTAATCACAGTTTGACAGTGGTTAATCTCTTTTCCTATTTAATTTTAGCAATCGGGAATTGTTATTTTTATAGCATTTACCATAAAAGCACCAGGTCAAGTGCAGATTAAAAAACATGCATGTCTGATCGTTTATGCATTACAGCTACAGTCTATATATGCACAAGCTGCAAGTGCCGCTGTTGCACCATCAGCAACAGCTGTTGTAAGCTGACGAACACCTTTCTTTCTGCAATCACCTGCAACAAAAATACCTTTTGTTTTAGTCGTGCAGTCCTCGAGGCTGTCGGCATATCCCTGACCATCTAAGTCAATTGCATCTGCAAACAGCCCGTTTTGAGGCTCATGTCCTATTGCAACAAAAAGCCCTTCAACATCAAGAATCCGCCCGTCGGACAGCTTTATACCTTCGAGCTCATCTTCTCCAATAAGCTCATCTATTGAGCAGTTGAGAATCATCTCAACATTTGCCTTATTTTCAAGAGTTTCAACAAGCTTTGCTTCCCCTCTGAAGGTATCACGCCTATGTATAAGATAGACCTTGGAGCATTTTTCGCTCAGAAGTACGGCGTCTTGAAGTGCAGAATTTCCTCCGCCATTAACAGCGACAGGCTTATCTTTATAAAAAGCTCCGTCACATACTGCGCAAAAGCACACACCTGCGCCCACAAGTTCTTCCTCTTTTGGCAACTTGAGCATACGGGGTTTTGCACCTGTTGCAATTATAACGGCTTTTGCTTCAAATTGTGCCCCGCTTTCACAGATTACTGTTTTTACATCACCGTCATCTTTTAAAGCCACAACTTCTTCAAGCTCGAACTCCGCTCCCTGTTCCATAGCCTGGGTCATCATAAGATCGCCTATTTCATTTCCGGAAGCTGAAATTATAGTGGGGAAATTTTCAACTTTAGGTGACCATGTTATCTGTCCACCAAATGTATTCTTTTCAAGCACAAGAACCGATTTCCCGCTTCTTCTTGCATATATTGCGGAGGTGAGCCCTGCCGGGCCACCTCCGATAATTATAATATCATAAAGATTCGACATATTTCTTTATAGCTCCGGCACCTGCAAACTTTTCAAAGTTTCCTTCCGCATCTGTAACAATAAGCGTAGGCGCCTGTTTTACTCCATAAGTTTTTGTAAGATCAGCGTTTTCCTCAGCCATAATCTTTTCATAGCTGAATCCTGCCTTATCCATATAGGCACATGCCATACGGCAGTTCGGGCATGTCGGTGTTGCAAAAAGAACAGCCTTGGAATTTCCTATTTTTTTCTCGTTTTCTTTCTTTTCGGCAGCGAGCTTCTCCGTTATTACTCCGTCATCAAGGGGACCGTCATGTGTAAGCGTGGAGTTTTCTGTATTATACTCTTTGCGCTGCTTATATTCCTGGGTCTTTCCTACGTTCCAGTTCTGAACCGGACGGTAGTAGCCTGTAATTCTTGAATATACCTCTGCAGATTCTCCGCACTCAGGGCAAGTGAACTGCTCACCGGTAAGATATCCGTGGTTCTTGCATACAGAGTATGTCGGGCTCATCGTATAATACGGGAGCTTATAGTTCTCTGCAATCTTTCTTACAAGATTTGCCGCAGCCTGCCAGCTTGGAAGCTTTTCTCCCAAAAATGCATGGAAAACAGTACCTGATGTATATCTTGTCTGAAGATCATCCTGAATATCCAGAGCTTCGAAAATATCCTCGGTGTATCCAACAGGAAGATGTGATGAGTTGGTGTAGTAAGGTGCTCCGCCCGGCTCTGCAGCTGTAATTATGTCAGGGTAAAGCTCAACGTCATGCTTTGCAAGACGATATGATGTTGACTCAGCCGGAGTTGCTTCAAGATTGAACAAATCTCCGTATTCTTCCTGATAATCGCTGAGACGCTCTCTCATATGATCGAGAACTTCCTTTGCAAACGTCTGGCACTTAGGATCTGTCATATCCGCACCAATCCAATTTGCGTTAAGACCTGCCTCATTCATGCCGACAAGTCCGATTGTGGAGAAGTGGTTTGCAAATGAACCAAGGTAATATTTTGTGTATGGGTAAAGTCCTGCATCTAAGAATTTCGTAATGACTTTACGTTTTACATCGAGTGATCTGGCTGCAATATCCATAAGTTTATCAAGGCGCTTATAGAAATCTACCTCGTCGGATGCAAGATATGCAATTCTCGGCATATTTATTGTTACGACGCCGATTGATCCTGTTGATTCGCCGCTTCCGAAAAATCCGCCGCTCTTTTTGCGGAGTTCTCTTAAGTCAAGTCTAAGACGGCAGCACATGGAACGTACATCCGAAGGCTCCATATCCGAATTGATATAGTTTGAAAAATAAGGTGTACCGTATTTTGCTGTCATTTCAAAGAGCAGTTTGTTGTTCTCTGTCTCAGACCAGTCAAAATCTCTTGTTATTGAATATGTGGGAATAGGATACTGGAATCCGCGTCCGTTAGCATCACCTTCAAGCATTATCTCGATAAATGCCTTGTTGACCATATCCATTTCCTTCTTGCAGTCACCGTATGTGAAGTCCTGCTCTTTGCCGGCAACTATTGCAGGAAGATCTTTAAGGTCATTCGGAACTGTCCAGTCAAGGGTAATATTTGAAAACGGCGCCTGAGTTCCCCAGCGGGACGGTGTGTTTACTCCGAAAATAAAACTCTGAATGCACTGCTTTACTTCTTTTTGTGTAAGATTATCTATTTTTACAAAAGGAGCAAGATATGTATCAAATGAAGAAAATGCCTGAGCGCCTGCCCATTCATTCTGCATAATTCCAAGGAAATTTACCATCTGGTTGCAGAGCGTTGAAAGGTGACCTGCAGGTGAGGAATTTATTTTCCCGGGTATACCAAGTCCGCCTTTGATGAGCTGCTTTAAAGACCATCCTGCGCAGTATCCTGTAAGCATTGAAAGGTCATGGATGTGGAGATCGCAGTTGCGGTGAGCATTTGCTACTTCCTCATCATAAACTTCACTCAGCCAGTAGTTTGCCGTAATTGCTCCGGAGTTTGAAAGTATAAGTCCTCCGACAGAATATGTAACTGTTGAGTTTTCCTTTACGCGCCAGTCTTCTACATTGAGATACTTCTCAACAGTCTCTTTATAATCAAGATATGCGCTCTTTGTATTACGAAGTTTTTCTCTCTGCTTACGGTAAAGAATATATGCCTTTGCGACATTTTCATATCCTCCGCGTGAAAGTACAGCTTCTACGCTGTCCTGTATATCTTCAACCGCAATTTTCCCGTTGGAAATCTTAGGCTGAAAGTCCGAAGTTACCTTAAGAGCAAGAAAATCTATAACCGAATCATTGTATTCAGTATCTGTGGCTTCAAAAGCCTTTCTCATTGCATCCGCAATCTTTGTAATGTCAAAATCTACTATTTTGCCATCTCTTTTTGTTACCTGATTGTACATAATCTCCCTCCGTTGCCCACTTTATAGTAATATATTTTCTATACGCCGCGAACCTTAACCGACGGAACATATTGTTCCACTGCGTCGGCTAAAGCATGCATTTCTTCTTCATCAAATGACCCAAGTCCGTCTATTGCTATGACATCGCCTGAATCCTTAAACTGCTGCAGATAATATTCTTTCGCCCCACTTATCCACTTTGCAGCTTCTATAAGACTTTCCTTTGTATGCAGTCCTTTTACAACCGTCGTCCTGAATTCGTAGTCTACGCTGCCTTGAAGCAAAAATTCCTTGCTTTCCTCTATACGGGATATGTCAAGGCCTCCGATTCCGGCTGTTGTTGCATAAAGTTCGGGTGAGTTCTTTATATCCATCGCTATCCGGTCGGCAAGATTGTTTTTTACAATACTTTTAAGATGTTCCGGAAACGATCCGTTTGTATCAAGCTTTATGCTGTATCCAAGGTCCTTAACCTTTTCCAGGAAAGAATCTATTTCCTTATGCATAAGAGGCTCTCCGCCTGTCACCGCAACTCCGTCAAGCACGCCAATTCTCTTTTTGAGAAACGACAGCACTTCTTCCTCTGTCACATCATGTCCGAGCCTTTCAGGGATAACAAGAGGTGCGTTATGGCAGAACGGGCACCTGAAGTTACATCCTCCCGTAAATACGGTACATGCTACCCTTCCCGGGTAATCCAACAATGTTAATTTTTGAAGTCCGGAAATAAACAAATTCATTTTCCTCCATATCCAGGCGAGCTTTATTAATATAAATGTAAATTCTTTTATTGTCAACCAAAAACACAATATTTTGTTGTTTTTTTACTTTTTGTAACAATTACAAGCACAATATATAGTATTTTGTTTTCTTCTTGTCTATGAGGGAATATCGGTGTATTATTATATTCATGAAAGCAAATAAAGTATCAAAAATTCTATCTTTAATGATGTATGCGCTCTTTTCCGTGCTGCTTTTGTTCGGTATTTTTGCATGCATTTTTGACCTTTCACACAAATCCTATATCTTGGCTTTTGTGGTTGCGGCAGTTTTATTCGCAGTATACATCCGTACGCACGATACTCTTCCGGTACTTGAAAATGTATATATACTCACATTTTTGTGTCTTGTCCTCCATGCACTTTGGATTGTAATATGTCCTCTCGAAATTGCCGGCGATTACCTTATATTCTGGAAATATGCTACACAGCTTGCCTGCAATACAGGAACCGCAACTATGGAATACGTTGCAATGTTTCCCCACATATTCGGCTACAGTTACTTTATAAGCAGATTCATGTCTATATTCGGGGATCTTGAAATAATACCTCCGATACTAAATGTGCTGCTCACTACAGGTTCAGGACTTATTATCTGGACACTCGTTAAGGATATATACGGAAAGCGTCAGGCAGGAATTGCATATATTTTGTGGATTATATGTCCTTCAAAAATCATCTATAATTCCATGGTTTTGTCAGAACCTTACTATACAAATCTCCTGCTTATCTTTATTCTAATAGTAGAAAAAGTAAGTCTCAGTGAAAAAAGGGGTATCTGGTTTCTCGGCATTTTAGGAGGACTTATTCTCCGACTTGTAAACACAGCACGTCCTGTCGCTGTTATCCCAATTATTGCTCTTGTAATATGGATTCTCCTTTTAAATGGCTTTAAAAAGAAATTTATCCCATTTTTTGTTCTGCTTCTTCTTGTATATATTCCGACAGGCACGCTTTGGAACAATTTCATGGCCAAAAACCTCTGGGAAGAGCCGGCAACAGGGGTTCCTGGGTATAACGTTTATGTCGGTCTTGACAGCGAACATGGCGGAACGCACAACGAAGAAGATATTGACAGACTCTTTGATTATTATTATGGCAAACATTTATCCGCCCCGGATGCCCAGCAGCAGATGCTTGACGATGCAATCGAAATGGTAAAAAGTGGTAAGACTGATTTTGCATCACTTATTCCTAATAAGTTCAAATCACTTCTGGGAAATGATGAAGGCGGTGCCTTCTATGCCTCGGATGCCCTTTCCAATGGCGTTTATTCGCTGCTTTGTATAATCAGTAATATCTGGTATTATTTCATTATACTATCAGCAATTGCCGGAGCTTTTAATACAGTTAAAAGAGGCGAGATGAATGTATTGCAGTTAGCGCCCCTTTACACTATAGGCCTAATTCTTGCTCAAATGCTTGTGGAGGTTTCAGGGAGATATCATTACTCAATCATACCGATGCTTATAATTACTGCCTCGGCGTACAGAAAAGAAAAAATATAAGAAGATTAAAAAAGCAAAGCAGAAATATCTGCTTTGCTTTTTTATCTTCGTTTATACTTCTCTCAAATTTTGATTTTATACCGCCATAAATTCCGTTGGGTTCTTTTTGTATGTTGCAAGACTTACAAAAACAAGTGCAATTGCGCATGCTATTGTTCCCGGAACTGTAGGTCCGAGCCCGAAGGGGTTGCCTAGCAGTTTCCATCCGACACATACAACGAACCCTGCCAGCATTGCAGATATTATCCCCTGCTTCGTTGCCTTCTTCCAGTAGATAGCTGCAAAAGCCGGAAGACCCGCTGCTGCCGCATAAAAGCTCCATGCGAACATTAAAATGTTATAGGCATTTTTTATATAAAGTGCAATTACAAGGGCACCAAGCGGCAGAATAATTGAAATAATTCTGGAAAGAAGAATTTCTTTTTTCTCCGGCATGTCCGGTACAAATGTCTTCCATATATCATGAACACATGTCTGTACTGAAACCAGCAGATAACTGTCGGCAGTTGACATGATAACTGACAGTATTCCGGCAAGGGCGAGTCCTGTTAAACCTGCAGGCAGCACTTTTATTGCAAGAGCCGGTACAACAGCATCTGTTGAGCCGAATGCCTCAAGTACATTATCCCCTATTATCTGATGTGCAACCGTTCCCATGAAATAAACGAGAATGATAGTGAGCCCATATACGGCAGTTCCTAAGAACATTCCCTCCTTTGCGCTCTTTCTGTCTTTTGCTGCAAAAGCTCTCTGCCACATCTCAGCTCCGGCCATAGTAAACACCAGATATGTAATAATATCGCTCAATATATCCCCGTTAATATACGGCTTGAAAAGGTCAGGATCCAGATTCGAAACATAGTTTGATAAGCCTCCTACCTTTACAAGAGAAGCAGTAGGTATCAGTATGTATACGAAAACTAAAAGCATATAGAACTGTAACACATCTGTGTAAACAACGCCGAAAAGTCCTGATGTCGCTGTATATACCATAAATACAACACATGCAATTAATGCCCCTGCTTCGTAAGAAAGTCCGACTTCACCGCCCAGCATTTTTATAATGGTAGCAGTTGCTGTAACTTGGGAGGCAACAGTTCCCATCATGGTAAAGGCTATCATAACAGCAAGTATTATTTTAGCTTTCTTGCCAAATCGTCTTTCGAAAAGATCCGGTATGGACTCAATATTATATTTCATCCCTATATCTGAAATTCTTCCGGATATTCCCGAAAAAATAAACATACCTAAAAGATAGGGAATTGCGGTAATAATTGCTTTAAATCCACTTGAATAGGCAACTCCCGCACGTCCCATAAGTCCGCTGCCCCCGATAATTGTTGCACATACTGTTGCCATCAGCACAAAGGGGCCAAAGGTTCTCCCCGCTACATAAAAGTCATCTGTATTATTTATCTTCTTCACGCAGACAACTCCTACAATTACCATTCCTATCAGATAAACTGCTATTATCCCAAGGTCTAAAGCTGTGATTTCGTCATGAATTATAATAAACACATCCTTTCAATTATTTCTTCAATAGATGCAAAAAGCCACTCACATAATGTGAATGGCAAAGGAATATCTCCCCTATAAAAGGGCAGAATATTAAGTCACTATTATTTAACAGAAACAGCATTCCTCTGCCTGACGGGATTAGCTGACGGATTGGGAGGAGGACTCCCTCCGGTAATTAGCCGGACACACCCCAAAAATTGGTTTTCCCGCTGCCGCATATGCGGCACTCGACATTGTTGCTCTATCAAGTTGTGGATATATTTTACACTAAAAGTTGATTAAAATCAACTATTGATTTTTGCTCATTTTGTCATATTGACTTTAAAGGTTGGCAAGACTATATTTTACTTAACATTTAATTTGGAGGGAAATATGGCACCGGCACAAAGTGACAGTTCTGAGATTCCGCTTCTGCGGCTCATTCCGTTAATCAACAGAATAACGGAAATAAACAAAATTAAAGATACAACATTAAGCAAAAGCCAATGTATACTGTTAATTGCGCTTTATTACAGAGGCATTCTTTCAATGGGACAGATTGCAAGCGCACTTTCGTCATCAAAAGAGCAGGCAACCCGGGTTGTTGCACCCCTTGTTGATGAAAATTACGTCAAGCGCCTGGAACTTCCTGATAATCGCAAACATGTATATGTAGAACTAACAGATAAAGGTATGGCAGTTATTGAAAAATTCAATCAGGAAATTCGCTTAGAAATAAGCTCAAAGCTCGATACTTCTCTTTCTGCAAATGAGCGTGAAGAATTAAGATTATGTATAAACAGAGCTGTCGAATTGCTCAGTAAAATAGATTGATAAAATGTGAAGCTTTAGGCTTTTTATATATTTGGAGGTATTTAAAACCCCATGGGAAATACAAGCACACAGCTAAAACTTAATTGTCTTCAAAATACCCGCGATCTCGGGGGTATGATAGGCTTTGACGGCAGGCACATACGCAAAGGTCTCCTTTTCCGTAGTGGCCAGCTGTTTTTTGCAGACAGTCATGATATAGAGCTTCTCGCATCTCTTGGTATAACAAAAGTCTTCGATTTCAGATCAAATATGGAGCATATAGACAAGCCAGACTTTGATATGCCGGGAGCAGATAATATTCATATACCTGTTATCGGGGATTTTACCGAAGGCATAACAAGAGAAAAACGCACCGATGAATCTGCAGTAAGCCTTCTTCTCGGTGCATACAAGTCGGACCCGGATATTGCATTAAAACTTATGATAAAAACATATGCCCAGCTTATTTCGGAAAGCACAGCTATCGAGGGCTACGAATTTTTTCTGAATTCTGTTTTGGATAATAATGGAGCCGCACTGTGGCACTGCACTGCAGGCAAGGACCGCGCAGGATTTGCCTCCATACTCATAGAGGAGATTCTTGGCGTTTCAAAAGAGGATATTCTTGAAGATTATCTTGCCACAAACATATTTTTAAAAGATGAAATATGTCATTTCGTTTCAGCAATAAAAGAAAAAGCTCCTATAGATGGAATAGAGGAACATATCGTTCCATTTTTCTCGGCAGAAAAAGAATACTTTGATGTTTTGTATTCTTATGCAGAGGAATACTATGGTTCAATGCTTTCTTTCATCAACAACGCCCTTCATTTTGACAACAGCAAGATTGATAAAATGAGGGAAAAATATCTTGAATGAGGTTCCGGATATGATAGGAAAAATTAGTGTCAATACTCAAAGCAGCATACGGATTGATGCCGGAAAAATTATATATTTTGATCCTTTTCGTATTGAGAAAGCTTCTCATGTTGCGGACATCATTTTCTTTACACACGATCATTATGATCATTTCTCTCCTGAGGATTATCTTAAGGTTATAAAAGAAAGCACTGTATTTGTATGCCCGGAATGCATTAACTCTGATGACGCGGTATACATGAGAGCTGGAGAGCGAAAAAACATCGATGGTATCGAAATTGAAGCCGTTCCTGCATACAATAAGCTCAAACCGTTTCATCCGAAGAAAAACGGCTATCTTGGATATATTGTGACTATTGATGGTATCAGGATATATGTATGCGGTGATACGGATAATGTTCCGGAACTAGAAAATATAAGCTGTGATATTATGCTTGTGCCAATCGGCGGCACATATACAATGGATGCAAAGCAAGCAGC
>R06__coassemble_123_pt1 | contig 29813 bp, 22 predicted proteins | sample R06__metabat2_high_PE_044 | metagenome-assembled genome bin R06
GTTTTATCAATGCTTCCGGTATTTGCAGTTGTTATAGTTTTTATTGTTCTTGGACCTTTGTATTCTTCTACAAGCACTGACAACAGCCTGTTCTTTATAGTACTTGGAATAATTCCTACAGTATCAGGAATTGCAGCACTATTTATTCTTAAAGATTCAAGTGAGCTTGAAAAGAGAAATGATAATATCGTAGGAGATACTTTCTACGGATTTCGCAAAGACATTATAAGAGAAAATAAGATGATGTATATCTGCCTTGCAGCATACTGCATTGTCGGAATATCTCAGCAGACTTTCTTTTCATATCTTATTAATTTCCTCGTGAAAACACTTGGGTTCGGGGATTCTTTTGCAATTCCTATGGCTATTATTATAGTGGGGTCTGCATTAATGACTGGAATACTGGGAGTCCTTTTTGACAAATTTGGTCGCAAGAATTTTTATGTTCCGCTTCTATCACTTGTAATAGCAGGAACTTTTTCGTTTTATTTAATGAAATTTACCCAGGGATTAGCGCAAAACTTAATCCTTTATATCGGCGGCATAATAATGATGGGTTCAATATTGTCATTGACCGGTGCTCTTCAGGCAGCTTTCCAGGATTACATACCAAAGGGATTTGAAGGAAGATTTCAGGGTGTCAGAATGTGCTTTACAGTACTGATTCCCATGATAATAGGGCCTGTAATTTCTATGATTATAGGGCTTGATGCAATGGGAATGAATGGTGATGATTTCGCACCTACATACACTATATTTCTAGCAGCCGCAATTGTTGCACTGTTTGGATTTGTTCCGATGATGAAGGTTAAAAATGATGCCGACAGATTAAGAAAGACATTGACAGAAGAGATTTGTACATAGAAAATTCATATAATAATGAATTTAAATTAATAATTTGCATATATATTTATCTTCGAAAATAAAGGAAAGGATTTAATGCCTTAATGCGTAAACTATGTTCAATTTTAATCACGGCGATGGTTCTAAGCTTGATGTCCGGATGCTCAGCTACTGCTGACTCCGCTCAAGTCAGGACTATTACACAAAATGCGGACAGTGGCGAAATAATAGTAACAGCTGCAGAATCTGAAAGTGAATCTGATATAAAGGATAAAATATCTGATGTATTATCTACAGAGCTTTTTACAGATGAAGATGCAACGCCAATTAATCTTGATGAACAATCAGGGACAGTAAATATTACAGCGCCTAACAATTATGTACTGACCGGAAAACTGGAAGGACAGATTGTAATAGATACCGCAAGCGAAGGAAAAGTAAAACTTATCCTTAATGGTGTTGATATAGTTAACAATGGTGATGCATGCATATATGTAAAGAATGCAGATAAAGTAATAGTATCATCGAATGAAGGCAGTATAAACAATCTCACATCAAAAGGCGAGTTTATACAATCTGATGAGAATAACGTAGATGCCGTTATATTTTCTCAGGATGATCTTAATTTGAACGGTGACGGTGTTATAAATATCGTATCTGAGGAAGGACACGGAGTCGTATCTAAGGATGAACTGAAGATAAAAGACGGAGAGGTTAACATAATATCAGATAAAAAAGGTATGTCCGGAAAGGATGCACTCACCATTGAAGGTGGAGTAATAAGTATAGAATCCCGCACACATGCCATTGCTTCTGAAGGAGACATAGAAATATCCGGAGGAGAAATTACAATTTCATCTGATGAAAAAGACGGAATACATACAGATGGAAATGTAGTAATTTCTGATGGTAAAATAGATATACTTAAAAGCAGCGAAGGTATTGAAGGGCTTACAGTAACAATATCCGGCGGAGAAATTAATCTTAAATCTTCCGATGATGGAATAAATTCTTCAAATTCTAATAGTTCCGAAGCAGATAATATGCAGATGGACAATCGCGGCGGCGGACGTGGAATGGGTGAAATCGGACAGAATCCGTTTATTGCAGATGATGGTGCTGATATAACAATATCCGGCGGTGTTATTTATGTTAATGCTGATGGAGACGGAATTGATTCGAACGGAACATTTAATATGACAGGCGGCGAACTATATGTCACAGGCCCTGTAACCAGTGCCGACGGAGCACTCGATTATGCAACAGAGGCTATTATATCCGGAGGAAAAGTTGTAGCAACCGGCGCATCCGGCATGGCGGAAGGTTTTGGACAAAATTCAACACAGTGCAATATCTTATATAACTGCAATACAAATTATGAAGGCGGTACGACAGTATATCTTTATGATTCTGATGGAAACGAGCTTATCAGCTATACGCCTGAAAAGAGTTTTTCATCTGTTGTAATATCTAGCCCGGAGATAAAAACAGGTTGCATCTATACATTGGTAATAGGGGAAGATTCTGCGGAAATCGAAATGAATAGTATCTGCTATTCAACAGGTGGACGTGGAATGGATATGATGCAAGGCGGCGGAAAAGGTTTCGGAAGAGGCGGCGGAAAAGGCCAGGGAAAGATGAATGAAAACAATCAGCCACCGGAAAAACCTGACGGCGACATGGGTATGTCAGGCGATGGTAACTTCGATCCGAATGATACACCACCAGATGGTTTCGGCGGTGGCCAGGGAGGACCCGGCGGTCCAATGACAAGAGGATAAAAGAAAGTTCGTTTATAATAAAAAGAGGATGCAATGAAAAGTGAGCGCATCCTCTTTTTAACTGAAAAAATTCTTATATTTTTTCAGCTTTATTTAAGTATTAAAATTATAATGTAGTATAGACATTTTATATAAGGAGTTCTCCATGGCAGATAACAATGTAAATGAGATTATCGGTACTGAAAAAAACACTGAAGAAATTTCAAAAGTAACCGATACAGAAAACAAAAAGAAAAAGGCATCTCTCTTTAAAAAAGGGGAAAAAGCTAAAAAGGCTGCAGAACCTGCTGACAGAGATGAGGCCATATTCAATGAGCTCGAACAGAAGAAAAAGAAGAAAAAGAAAAAGCTTATAATTACAATAACTATTATAGTTGTTGTAGTTTTACTCGCACTCATTTTTGGTGTTTTCTTCTTAAGACGAACTGTAAACAGAAAGTTTGCATCTTCCGTTGGAGATGTTGTTTCATATGATGCAACAGTAGGAACAATTTCGACAACGGTATCCGGCTATGGATCTCTTGCAAATGACGAAGAAGAGGATATAACAGTACCTGCAAACGTTGAAATAGATGAGGTACTTGTAAGTGTAAATGATGTAGTTAAAAAAGGCGACATTATAGCAACTGTTGATTCTGCATCAGTTTTAAATGCAATGTCCACAGTTCAGGACGAACTTGACGACCTTGATGATGAGATTGAAGATGAGTCATATACATATAATGACAGTGTAATATCCTGCGGTGTTAACGGAAGAGTTAAAAAGCTTTATGCCAATAAAGATGATGAAATAACTCAGGTTATGTATGATAATGGCGCACTTGCTCTTATTTCTCTTGATGGATATATGGCATTTGATGTTGAGACGGACAAAGTCAGTGCAGGTGATAAAGTTAAAGTTATACGTGACAATGAGAAGAAGACAGAAATTTCCGGCACTGTTGAAATTGTTTCTCTTGGTAAAGCAACAATTCTTGTTAAGGACCACCTTGTAGATTACGATGAAAATCTCACACTTGTAGATGACGAAGGCAATACCATCGGACAGGGTAATGCTTATATTCACAACCAGCTTAAAATTACAGGATTGCAGGGTAAAATTTCTTATAGAAATGTAACTGAAAACAGCCAGGTTTATGCAGGAACACAGTTGTACTATGTTACTGATGTTGAACATACAGGAAAATACACAGAGCTTCTTAAGGAAAGAGAAGAAAAAGAAGAAGAGCTTAATGAACTTATAGCTCTTTATAAAAATAATGCGCTTACAGCGCCCTATGACGGACGTATAGCTTCTGTATCCTACAATGAAGACAATGTTGTAGAGGGAGCAGAGACATCTGTTGTCTACCTTTCACCCGATGAAAAAATGACAGTTACTATAAATGTTGATGAGGCAAATATACTTTCTCTCGAAATAGGTCAGAGTGCAACCATCACGATATCTTCAATTAGTGATGAAACATTTGAAGGAGAACTTACAGAGATTAACAAATCCGCAACAAGTTCATCCGGTGTAACAAGATATACAGCAACCGTTTCTCTTGATAAAACAGAAGAAATGCTTTCCGGTATGACAGCATCAGTTGTTATTAAGATACAGGGTGTTGATAATGCGGTTATCATACCGATTGAGGCACTTCATCAGACAAGTACAACATCGTTTGTATATACATCTTACGATGAAGAGGAAGGTCGCTTCGGTGATGTAAAAGAAGTAGAAGTCGGAATACAGAATTCAAGTTATGTTGAAATAACATCAGGACTTAAAGAGGGCGATACCGTTTATTATACAGAGACAGAAAACAGCGCGTTTGCATCAATGATGGGCGGCGGCGATTTCGGCGGAGACTTTGGCGGCGGCGGTATGGCAAGCGGAGACTTTGGCGGAGGAGGAATTAGTACAGGAGAAGTCTTCGGATGATGAGGAATGGGATGAGACTGAGGCGGCGGAATGCCCGGCGGTGGCGGCGGAATGCGCTGATTCGAGGTACGATTCTGATATGATAGATTTAAAAGATATTTGTAAATATTATCAGATAGGTGATGAAAGAGTCAGGGCTCTGGACCATGCTACTATGCATATTTATCCGCATGAGTTTGTAAGTATAATAGGCCCTTCCGGTTCAGGAAAATCCACACTTATGAATATTATAGGATGCCTTGATGTTTCAGATGCCGGCAGATATCTGCTTGACGGTATACCTATTGAAGATTACAGCGAAAACGATCTTGCAAAAGTAAGAAATGAAAAAATTGGATTTGTTTTTCAGAGTTTTAACCTCATTTCAAAACTTTCAGCAGAGGAAAATGTTGAGCTTCCGCTTATTTACCAGGGAGTAAAGAAGCATGAAAGAGATGAAAGAGTTAAGCAGGCACTTGAAAGAGTAAATCTTTCACACAGAGCAAAGCATATGCCTACAGAGCTCTCCGGCGGACAGCAACAGAGAGTTGCAATAGCTAGAGCACTTGTTACAAACCCATCGCTTATTCTTGCAGACGAGCCAACAGGCAACTTAGACTCTCACACATCCCAGGAGATTATGCAGATATTTCACGGACTTCACAAACAGGGCAACACAATTGTCCTTATAACTCATGACAACAACGTAGCAAAAGAAGCCCAGAGAAGCATTCATATTCTTGACGGAAAGCTTTCGGAGGTGAAGTTATGATCTTATCACTGAAGATGGCAATTAGGAGCATCAGCTCAAATAAAATGCGCGCTATACTTACAATGCTTGGAATTATTATAGGTGTTATGGCACTTGTTGTTCTTGTCAGCCTTGTAAACGGAGCAACCAGCTCTGTTACTGATGCTGTATCATCTTTAGGAAGTGACCTTCTTACAGTCACAATTTCTGACGACAAAGGAAAACCGTTCAGCCTAAATAACATAAATGAAATAGCAGACAGCAGTGACAAGATAGGCCTTGTCGCTCCATATGCAACGGCTTCCGTTACAGGAAAGTACGGAACAGATTATGATTCATTTACTGTTTATGGCACAACACCGGTTTATGCAGATATTGAAGGATTGACACTGTATCTTGGAAGATTCCTTAAAGATACAGATATAGATAATAATACACGAGTATGTATTATTAACAATGATGCAGCTGAAGATCTAATCGGATATACAGACTGTATAGGCGAAGAAATTTCTTTTAACGGAATGAAATATACTGTTGTTGGCGTCCTGTCTGAAGATGAGTCGATTATGAGCGCAATGGCAGGAGGATATACGGCATATGTTCCGTACACTTCACTTCTCAGAATATCCGACTCTGTTTCTTCGGATATAACCACTATTGCAGTTAGTGCAGCGGACGGAGCGACGATTGAAGAAGCAGAAGATGCTGTAGAGGAATTTCTTTATGAAAGATTTGAAGAAGATGATGATGCCTATTCCATAGTATCTCTGGATATTATGGAAGATGCCATGAGCTCAATTACTTCAATCCTTTCAATACTTCTTGGAGGAATTGCCGGAATTTCGCTTGTTGTCGGTGGTATAGGTATTATGAATATAATGCTTGTTACAGTTACTGAAAGAACAAGAGAGATTGGTATAAGAAAGGCAATTGGAGCATCAAGATCTGTTATATTGCAGCAGTTCCTTATAGAAGCTGTCGTAATATGTATGATGGGATGTGCAATAGGCATATTCCTTTCATGGGCAATACTAAGAGTTGTAGGTGTTGTTGTTTCATCTCTTTCTATGAGCTTTGAACTAAATGGTGGAGTTTGTCTGATAGCGGTTGTTTTCTGTTTCCTTATAGGAATAATATTTGGGTTATATCCTGCAAATAAAGCTGCTAAGATGAAACCGATTGATGCACTGCACTACGGAGGATAATTATATGGAAAATGCAAATAAGAAGAAAAATAAAAAAAATATTATCCTCGGTATTATTTTAATACTAATTGTTATCTTGCTTGTAGCACTTCCTTTTATCGCTGAAAAATCCAGAAATTCATCAAGCGGTGAGCAGAGTATTTTAAGTGGAACTGCTGAGATGGGAGATATAAGCAGAACAATTTCAGGTACCGGTACATTGACTGCTGAAGATGAAGAAGAGATAAGTCTCCCTGAAGGCGTGGAAGTAACAAAATACCTTGTTTCCAACAGCCAGATTGTAAAAGAGGGAGACCCCCTTGCAAGTGTTGACAGGCGAAGTGTTTTAATCGCAATGTACAATGTCAAGGAAACAATTGAGGATATTGAAGAGGAATTGTACTCAGCTCAGGATGATACGGTTTCTACTGACTTGTCTGATAAGACAGGGGAGAAAAGTACAGGCGAGTACGCAGTTCTTGCAAATAAACACCGAAAGTACGAAGAAGTTGCAGCCAAGCTTGCAAAATGGTACATGGATGGGTATATAAGTGCGCCATTTGACGGAATGGTAACAGGTATAGATGAAGCTGCTGCAAAGGCACTTTTGGGCTATGAAGCAGAAGGATGTCAGGAATATTATGTAAACTTACTTGTAGATAGTACAAATGACTATACTCTGGAATTATTGAGTTCTACTCCGGGAACCTATGAGGGTTATGGACTGGTTACAGTTACTGTAAATAAAGATAATACAGTCGGGCTATCAGATATTACTTGTACAATAAATGACCAGCAGTTTTTAGTTACCGGAATAGATGAGGCCAAGCTCAAAGAAAAAAAGGGGAGTGACTTAGCCAACGGTGACAGTTTCGCGGTTTTTTATACGGCGTCATATGACGTTGATGATGAAACAAAGGCTGTATCAAATGTAGTTTTTGAAAATAAGATTTTCTTCGCTTCTTCATCTACACCTAGCGTCAATCCGGGTCAGACAGGCGGTGGCGGTGGAATGTCAATGGGTGGTGGAACAACCACGGCTGATGAGACAGAAGAATTTACACTTGATGAAACTACAATAATGTCTGTTGTACCGACAGATTATATGACAATTACGATCACAATTGATGAACTGGATATTCTTTCAATAAATGTCGGTGATGATGCGATAGTTACAATTGACGCTCTTCCCGGAACTTCATTTGATGGAACTGTAACAGATATAAATAAGACTGCTTCAAATAACGGAGGAAATACAAAGTACTCAGCTGAAATAACCGTTCCGAGAGATGAAAAAATGCTAAGCGGGATGAATGCATCGAGCCTTATTACAATTGATATAAAGCAAAATGTTCTTACAATTCCGTCTGAAGCAATAAGCCAGGAAAATGGAAAAGCAATAGTTTATCTTTCAAAGGATAAAAATGATGTTTTAACAAATCCTGTAGAGATTACAACCGGCTGGAGCGATGGCGAAAAGGTGGAGGTAACATCAGGACTTACAGAAGGTCAGACTTTCTATTATGCTTATTATGATAAGGTGGATGAGATAAGCGGATTAAGCCAGACAAGCGGCGGTATAGCAAGCTTGTTAGGTGGCGGAGGCGGCGGAGGCGGCCGTCCCGGCGGAGGTAGATGATGAGAATCTTGATTGTAGAAGATGAAAAGGCACTTGCAGATTCACTACAAATGCTTCTTGAAAGCAAAGGCTTTGAAACGGAAGCTGTATATGACGGTATAAGCGGATCAGAATATGCTGAGACAGGAGTCTACGATCTTTTAATTCTCGATATTATGATGCCGGGCCTCAATGGTTATGAACTTGCAAGAAGCGTACGTCAGAAAAAATGCACTGTACCTATTTTAATGCTTACTGCAAAATCCGGAACAGAGGACAGAATTGAAGGTCTTAATGCAGGAGCCGATTATTATCTTACAAAACCCTTTGATTCAAGAGAACTTATTGCCTGTATAAATGCGCTTCTTCGTCGCCAGGGAAATCAGGTAGATGAGCTCATTTATGGCAATACAAGACTAGACCTTGATACATCAATGCTTATATGCAATGATAAGACAATCAGACTTTCTGCAAAAGAATTTGATGTTATGAGAGTCCTTATGGGATCACAGGGAAAAAACATTTCAAAGGAAATGATTCTTGCACGTGTCTGGGGTTATGATTCAGATGCTGTTGAGAACCATGTTGAGGTGTATGTAGGATTCCTGAGAAAAAAACTTGCATCCATAGGCTCAAATGTTAAAATAGAAGCACTCAGAAGACTCGGATATCATCTGGAGGTATTTTTCACCGATGATTAAAAAGCTGCGTTTAAAATTCGTGCTTTATAATATGATAATAGTATTCATCATGCTGGGAATTATTCTCGGCATGGTGATGTTTTTCACAAGCAAAAGCAACGAAAGAGCCGCAATTGAGATGATGCGCTCATCTTCTATGATGCCGGGCGGACCCAGAGCTCCGCAAGACAGGCCTGATGATGTGAGACTGCCGACATTTACAATAAATGAAAATGATGGAGCTATTGAAGCATCAGGAAATGGTTATTACGATTTATCAGATACGGAATTTCTTCAGACCCTTGTAGAGAGAGTAAAATCAGAAAACAAAGAAAATGGTGTAATAAAAGAATATAATCTGAGATATCTGAAAGTTGGCCGTGATATCGTCTTTGCAGATATGACGATGGAAAAAAGTACAGCAAAGGCTCTGCTCAAAACATCCATATTGATTTTTATCGTGGCAATTGCTGTATTTTTTGTGATTTCATTAGTCATGGCGAACTGGGCAGTAAAGCCTGTGGAGGAGGCGTGGAAACAGCAGAAACAGTTTGTGGCAGATGCATCCCATGATTTAAAAACACCACTGACTGTTATTATGACCAATGCTGAAATGCTTCCGGACTCAAATCTCAAAACCGGAATTTCCAAGATGGCAAAAGAAATGCGCGGCCTTATTGAAAATATGCTTGAAATGGCAAAAATTGATGCTCAAGTGACCGATGCAAACTACAGTGAAATAAGCCTTAGTGATGTATGTGAAAATGAAATAATGAATTATGAGCCGCTTTTCTTTGAAAATGGTTTAATTCTTAAAGGTGATATAGAAAAGAATATAAAAATCAAAGGAGTTGAGGGTCAGCTAAACAGGGTTATAGACATTCTTTTGGATAATGCCCAGAAATACTGTTATGATAAAACCGAAACAACTCTTTCACTGAAGTCAGATCGGAAATATTGTATTTTGTCTGTATCCGATTACGGAGATGCTATTTCAGATGAAGATATGGATAACATTTTCAAGCGTTTTTACAAGACTGACAAGGCAAGGGGAATGCAGCAGTCATATGGTCTGGGTCTTGCTATTGCTGAAGGAATAGTAACCAATCATAAAGGCAGAATCTGGGCGGAAAGTAAAGACGGAAAAAATGTGTTTTTTGTAAAATTGCTGAAATATAATATGTAAATTAATTTATGTATACGATATTACGTTAAATAAATTATGTTAACTAAATAACAAATGACCTCTGTCAGAATAGACAGAGGTCATTTGTTATTTAAGGAGTGAAAAGTTTAGTTTTGGTCTTGTCCGCGGCCCGCCGGTAGAGGCCGCGACCAAGTAAAATGTCTTTAAATTACATCTGTATTTGTACCGGCTTAAAATGGAAAACAAAGGGCAAACATCGTAGGGAGGTGGGCAGACATAATTCAAAGATGAAGATAGGATATCTCTTCCTTCCAGCGCAATTAACTTTTTTGTTCCTGCGCTGGGCATATATTAAATAAAAAAATTGAAATGAAACTTAAAAAAATATGAACACAATATTAAAAGAGAATTTGTAGTAAAAAAATAACTGCAGCTGAATTTCAGGCTGCAGTTATTGAGAAAATATAGTATCAGAGGATTCTTACGACACCATCATCAAGTATTTCGATGGTATCACCTGTCTTGACGGCTTCGAGGAAATCATCTCCAAGAGTGTCTACGACCGGCATCTTAGCATCTGTCCAGTTTGCTGCCATAATAGCACCGGATGCTGCAAGAGAATCGATTGGCTTTGAAAAGAGCATGCATGCAGGAGCCTTATTCTCGGCACATACTGTAAAGAGAATCATACCACCCGTTGTTGAACCGATTGTCATGGGTAAACATATTGCTTTATCCTGCATAGGCATGTTGTAGATTTCAGGGTTGTTCTGGTCTCCGCAGGGAACACCTTTTTTGTTAAACATGATAGCCATCTGGAAGGAAGCAAGTGTGTTGAATCCGTTGTGGGAAACGAGAGCTTCAGCTTTGCATGTTCCCGGAACTACGACACGACCTTTGAATTCTTTCATAGTTTTTCTCCCTTCTTTGTGATGATATCGAGAATCTCGTCTTCTCTGAAGAATCTTGCACTGGTGTAAGTACGAAGCTTGTTAGAGCAGGTAATTACAGCTTTTTTCTTACAAAGAGGATTGTTCATGTACATAAGCGGGCAGATATAGGAAAGGATAACTCCGCACTTGCTGAGACGCTCAGCATAAGGAGTTTTGTTAAATTCCTTGATAACCGGAGGAGAAGCGGTGAAGACTGTGGGAACAGAAACCTTCTTAAGACCATTCATCCTTAAGCAGTTATCAATATTGTCTGTCCATGTTTTAAGCTGGGAAAGAGTGAGATGTGGGCATCCGACAAAGCAGAGTTCCGGCTTTGCATGTACATCTTTCCAAATTACGGGGTAGTTATTCTGAACTCTTTCAAGTTCTGCATCATCAATGACATAGACTTGAGCACCTTCTGCAATTAAAGACTCACCAAGTTCTTTTGCTTCAGGAGTAAGGTTTGCAATGTGATAAAGACCAACAGCTCCGTTTGATGCTGTTGCGGCACCAAAATCTTTAAGATATGCTTTATTGTTATCGTTAAGCTCGGTACCAAGCCATTTGTCAAGGCCCTTTACATATGGAACATCTTCCATAACTTTCATGCCGATTGCAGATCCGAGAAGCTGTGCTTCAGGCTTCTTGGAGCAGTTGACTTCGACAATCCATGTTGCTTTACGGCCTTCGTCTGTCAAGAAACCGAATTCAGGAACATAACCTGCAATAGAACCCATAAGCTCAAGCATACCTGAGTTGCGGTTGCAGCGTGCTCCGAGAACGGAGTTTGCGTATACAACAGCAGAGGATTCTGCCCAGGAAAGAATATCACCTTTTTTAGGTGTGTTTCCGACTTCGTCAAGATAGCAGGTGCAGGTATAATCATCATCGCTTGTTATACCGAGTTTTCTCATCTGCTCTTCATAACGATCCTGATATGTGTACATTATTTTCTTAAATACAATATCTTCAATCGGGTTGCTGGGGACTTTTTTGTCAAGAGGACGGGGGTCAGCGGTGAATTTCTGGCCGTCGGTGAGTCCTGCATCAATTATCTGATCAAAGACGTCAAGAACAGGGGAGAGAACCTTAAGACCGTAGGAAATAACCGTGTGACCATATTCGCTTGTTACGGGAACGAGACGCTCGGCTCCGAAAGTGTCACCGAACATGACGAGAGTTTTCATTATCTTCGCCATTACCTCGCCTTTTTCGCCGTTGAGCAGAGCTTCCTGCTCAGGGGTAAGTTTCATATGGCATTCACTCCTTCTTTTTTAATATTTCTTTGTTAATATTATAACATTTAATGTGGCAAGTCAACGAAAGCAATATATGCTTGGAATAAAGTTTTTTCAGCATTTTAAATAATTATTTTGAAAAATTGCCGATATTGAAATGTTAATATTATTAAGGTATAATAAAAAGTTGGAAAATATAAATATAATATAGAAAGAAAGAGAAGAATTAAAAAATGGCAAAAAAACAATTTAAAGCTGAGTCCAAAAGACTTCTTGATTTGATGATTAACTCAATCTATACCAACAAGGAGATTTTTCTTCGTGAAATTCTGTCAAATGCATCCGATGCAATTGACAAACTCTGCTATATAGGACTGACTGACGATAAAGTCGGAATGAAGCGCGATGAGTTTAAGATTGATATTGTACTTGATAAAGATGCCCGCACAATAACTGTTTCGGACAATGGTATAGGAATGACAAGAGAAGAAGCTGAGAACAATCTCGGTGTTATTGCAAAGTCAGGATCATATGCATTCAAGAATGAACTTGGGGAAAATATCAAAAATGACGATGACATGGCAATCATCGGACAGTTTGGTGTCGGTTTTTATTCTGCGTTCATGGTTTCAGATAAGGTGAGCGTAATTACTCGCCATTATGGGGAAGAGACTGCAACACTTTGGGAGTCTACAGGCGCGGACGGATACACCGTTACAGATGCATCAAGAGATCATGCAGGTACTGATGTCATTATGCATATCAAGGAAGATACCGAAGAGGAGCTCTACGGTACATATCTTGAGGTATGGAAGATTAAGGCACTTGTAAAGAAATACTCCGACTATGTACGCTGGCCTATCAAGATGGATGTACCTCATCAGGAACAGAAAGATACCGGTGAAAAGGATGATAAGGGAAATCCAAAATATACTTATGAAAATGTCATTACAAATGAGACGATTAATTCCATGGTTCCCATATGGCAAAGAAGCAAGTCAAGCGTGAGCGATGACGAGTGCATAGCATGGTATCAGGAAAAATACCGCGCTCAGAAAGACCCATATGTTGTTGTAAGAGTAAATGCAGAAGGTACTCTTTCATATAAAGCAATGCTGTTTGTTCCGGGAGAAACGGATAAAGAATATCTTATTCCTGAAAGCAAGAAAGGCATAACACTTTATTCCAACGGCGTTATGATTATGGAAAAGTGCGAAGACCTCGTACACGATTATTTCGAGTTTGTATGCGGCGTCGTAGATTCTCCGGACCTTTCGCTTAACATATCCCGTGAAATTCTGCAGCATAACCGCCAGCTTCACACAATAGGAACATCGCTTGAAAAGAAGATTAAAGGCGAGTTTGAGAAGATGATGCGTGAAGATAGGCCCAAATATGAAGAACTCTTTACAAATTTCGGAACACATCTCAAGTGCGGAGTATGTGACGAGTACGGAAGATATAAAGATTTCCTTAAAGATCTGTTGCTTTTCTATACATCAGAGGATCATCTCCTTACAATGCAGGAATATGTTGATGCAATGCCTGAAAGCCAGAAGGCAATATATTATGCATCATCTGACAGTGTAAAACATGCAATGAGCCTGCCACAGTGCGAAGAAGTCAGAAGCCGCGGATATGAACTTATCTATCTCACAAGTCCACTTGATGAGATGGTTATAGAAAATCTTCAGGAATGGAACGGAAAGACATTCTGCAATGTTGTAACTGAAGATTTAGGCTTTGAGACAGACGAGGAAAAGAAACAGCAAGAAGAGAAAAACATTGAAAATAAGGAATTTCTCGATTTCGTTAAAGAAGCTGCAGGTGAAGAAATTTCAAAAGCTGAATTTTCAACAAAGCTTGCTAGCCAGCCCTGCGGACTTACAACAGAAGGCCCTGTAACACTTGAAATGGAAAAGTATTTCAGACATGGACCGAGCGAAGAAATGAGAAAGGTAAGAGCCACAAAGGTACTTGCACTTAATGCTGAAAACGAAGCAGTTAAAAAGCTTAAGGAAATATATGATGCCGGTGATCTTGAAAGAGCTAAAGAGCTTGCACAGATTCTAAACACACTGGCAAAACTCATGTCCGGAGTAGATATAGAAGATCCGGCAGCATTTACAAAACAGGTGGCAGGTTTATTCTGATTTGAGAAAAAGACTTGGAATTTACATTCATATACCGTTTTGCGTAAGCAAGTGTGCGTACTGCGATTTCTATTCGCTGTCCGGATGCTCCGATTTAATGCCTGATTATCAGAAGGCACTGATTAAGCACTTAGAGGAATCAGCGGAGTCTATCAAAAATTATGAGGTGGACACTGTCTACTTTGGCGGAGGGACACCGAGTTATTACGGAGCTGACAGAATTGCAGAGATTCTTGATGTGCTGAAGTATAACGGAAATTTCAGAACCGACAGCGAGGTTACGGTTGAGTGCAATCCTGATTCCGTGAATTATAAAATGCTGAAGCTTTTGCGTGATGAGGGGGTAAACCGCCTTTCTATCGGCGTACAGGCATCTGATGATAATCTTCTTAAAATGATAGGAAGAAGACATAATTTCAATCAGGCTGTAAGAGCTGTTGAAAGTGCAAGAGATGCAGGTTTTGAAAATATAAGTATTGACCTTATGTACGGACTTCCGACCCAGACAAAAAATGACTGGGCGGATACGCTGTTTCGCGCAACGCAGATGAAGGTTGAACATATATCCGTATATGGACTGAAACTTGAAAAAGGAACGCCCATGTATGATAATTATTACGGATCTATTGCGATACCGGATGAAGATGAGCAGGCAGATATGTATTCTTATGCCTCACAGATGCTTGAGCGTTACGGATATAAGCAGTATGAAATATCAAATTTCTGCGTTCCGGGATATGCATCAAGACATAACCTTAAATACTGGCGTCTTGATGACTATATGGGATTCGGACCTGGTGCCTATTCCTGCATAGGAAATGTGCGATACAGTTTTAAAAAAGACCTTAAAGGATATATAAATGCTGTAAATAACGGCGACAGCATGATAGATGAGTACGAAGTTGAAGAAGCACTTGAGCGTGCGACAGAGTATATTATGCTTGCCATGAGAACTTCCGGCGGTATGTCTGAAAAGGAATACAGACTTAAAACCCAGTCAGACTGGAAACCTATTGAAAAGACATTAAGAATTTTCAAAGATAAGGGTTGGGCTGATGAAAGAAACGGCAGATGGTCATTTACTACTGCAGGTTATCTTATTTCAAATCAGCTTATAGGAGTCCTGCTTGAAGTACAGGTAAGCGGAAGAATAGAAAATACTCCATGGCTTGCTGAAATTTTTGATGCCGAAGAAAAAACAGAGATGCCTAAAAGTGAAGAGGAACTCTTTACTGAGATGTATAATAGTATGACACTTAAGGAGGACAGTGATATTTGAAAAGGTTAATACCAATCCTGATAATAATTGCACTTCTTTTGTGCTCGTGTTCTTCAACAAAAGAGAGTAAAACAACCTCCACGCCTATAAATAAGGTGGCAGCTACTCCTACACCGACGTCAACACCTGGGCCCACACCGGAACCTACACCTGAGCCTACACCGGAACCGACGCCCACACCGGATCCGTACACATACGAAGATCAGCTTTCTTCAATTTACGGATATACAAACAACCGCTCGGAAGAGAGCATGGCGAATATTGAACTGGCCTGCTCAAAAATTGATGGGTATAAAATAATGCCGGGTGAGACATTTTCATTTAATGAACTTGTAGGACCGACTACCGAAGAGAACGGCTATAAAATGGCTGAGGTTTACGCAAGCTATGAAGAGGATGAGGTTTATCAGTGCGGCGGGGGAGTAAGCCTTGTTGCATCGACACTATATTGTGCAGGACTTTACGGTGTACTTAACCCGGTTGAAAGATATCAGCACTATTACTGGCTAAATGCCAACGGATATTTATGCTGGGGATGCGATGCATATGTATGTTCTGACGGAGAAAACGATACCGTAGATATGAAAATGAGCAATCCATATCCCTATCCTGTTCAAATAAGAGCTTTCGTAGAACCGCAGGAAGAGAAAATATATGTAGAGCTTTACGGAACAAATCCTGAAGGACTATATGGTACGCCAAAGCATGACCTCCTTTCGTATTATCTGCAGGCGGCACCATGGGTATGCGACAGATTTACAAATCATGAGACAAGAGAGGTTTCAAGTTCTCAGGGATATGTAAGAACAGATGATCTTCATGAATTTGACAGAGCTTATGACGGTGATGAATATTATTACAGACACCCTCAGGACTATGTTTGGTAACGGAGGTACCATTTGAAAAAAATTCTGATAATAATTCTTGCAGTACTTATTATATTTGCAGGAACGGGAGCTTTTCTCGGATATAAAATAACCAGCAGTGACAAAACACTTCCCGGCACGTATGTTGGAAACACAGATGTTTCAAAGCTGACAAAAGATGAAGTCATTTCAGCTCTTAAGGCTTCAGGATATGACACTAGGTGCAAAACTCCGCTTACAGTTACACTTGTAAATGCAGTGGATTTTGATGTGGATCCGGTTGAGGCCGGTGCGATGCTTTCACTTGAAGATGCTGCCGACTATGCTCTTTCATATGGCCACGACGGCAATATATTTTCTAACCTTTTAACTTATGTAAAAGGAATGTTTAAGACGACTGATATAAATGACTGCTACCGTCCTATAGGTAAAAGTGAAGACCTTAAAGCTGAAGCAGTACCTTATTCAAGCGTAGATAATGATTATCTATCCCAGCAGATTATGCAGGGCTGTGACTGGATGAATGAATATTTCGGAATTGAAGAGTACTACATAGATTATTACCAACAGGTTTTAAACATCAAAAAAGGTCACGGCCAGATTGATTTTGATATGGATAATCTCAAGGCAGAAATTTATTGTGCAATTGAAGAGGGTAAAACAAGCCTTAATTATGATAAGGTTACAAAAGAACTTACTGCTCCGGATTTCGAGGCCATCAATAATTCCTTAGTAAAAGAAACTACAGATGCGAAGTATTCAGATGACGGAAAATTTGATGTAATTGACGAGACAGATGCTTGCGATTTTGATACTGATGAAGCACTTAAAATGTGGAATGATGCTAAAATCGGTGAAAACATAGCAATACCGCTTACGGTTACAAAAGCCGCAGTTACAGGAGATGAACTTCGCGAAAGGCTTTTTAAGGATCTGCTTGGCGCAATGAGTAGCAGATATACAAATTCAGCTGACAACAGATGCTCAAATGTAAGGCTTTGCGCATCTAAAATAAATGAATATATTCTTTATCCCGGCGAAGTATTTTCATATAATACTGTAGTCGGTAAAAGAACCGAAGAGGCAGGATTTTTACCGGCGCCTGCATATGTAGGACTTGACTCTGAGGAGACTGTGAAAGATGAAATAGGCGGAGGCGCATGTCAGGTTTCATCAACAACATATGCAGCAACTTTGTTTGCCTTTCTTGAAACAGTGGACAGAACATGCCATATCTACCCTGTAAACTATATGCAGCTCGGAATAGATGCAACAGTAACTATTCCGGATGACGGGCAGGAAGTTGATTTTAAATTTAAAAACAATAAAAACTATCCTATTAAAATAGTTGCCTATACCGAAGAAAATGAAACTGAGAAGAAACTCACGGTTGAAATATGGGGAACATTGGAAGATGATGACTATATGCCGCTTGAGTTTGATGCATCCTATTCATGGACGCAGGATTATGACAGGTTTATAGAAGCTGCAGTAGACGGCAGAGAAGGATACAAGATTAAACTTGATCATGATGTATATACAGATGTAACAGATTCAGGAACCTTAACATCTACACAGACATGGAGACGCGTGTATGATACGTCCGGAAATCTTGTGGAAGAGGAGATAGTTAATCTGCCGAATCCCGCAACCGGTCAACCTAGTATGGATCAATATTACCAACACCCTTAAAAAGATTGGAGATAACATAAATGGATAACAAAAAAACATTCTACATTACAACCCCTATTTACTATCCTTCAGATAAGTTACACATAGGACATGCTTACTGCACTGTTGCAACAGACACAATAGCCAGATACAAAAGACTTTGCGGATATGACGTTATGTTTTTAACAGGTACCGATGAGCATGGTCAGAAAATTGAGGAGAAGGCAAAAGAGGCAGGACTCACACCTCAGCAGTTTGTAGATAACATTGTTACAGGTGAAAAGGGAATACTTGATCTCTGGAAACTGATGAATATTTCAAATGACAGATTTATCAGGACTACAGATGACTATCACGTTGAATCAATACAGCGTATCTTCAAGAAAATGTATGATAAGGGTGATATATACAAAGGAGCTTACAAGGGTATGTACTGCACACCCTGCGAGAGCTTTTGGACAGAGAGTCAGCTGAAGGACGGAAAGTGCCCTGACTGCGGAAGAGAAGTTCATTATGCAGAGGAAGAAGCATACTTCTTTAAACTTTCAAAGTATGCAAAACCCGTACAGGACCTTCTTGAAACAGGAACATTTCTCGAACCTGCATCACGTGTAAATGAAATGATTAATAATTTCATAAAACCGGGACTTGAGGATCTCTGTGTATCCCGTACAAGCTTTTCATGGGGTATCCCTGTTGATTTCGATCCGGGACATGTTGTTTATGTCTGGGTAGATGCTCTTTCTAACTACATTTCAGCACTCGGTTATCTCAATGATAAATATGACGACTTTGAAAAGTACTGGCCTGCAGATGTCCATGTTGTAGGAAAAGAAATAGTCAGATTCCATTCAATTATTTGGCCGGCAATGCTTATGAGTATGGAACTTCCTGTGCCCAAGAAGGTTTACGGTCATGGTTGGCTTGTAATTGACGGCGGTAAAATGAGCAAATCAAAGGGCAATGTTGTTGATCCTTACGTTCTTTCTGAGATGTTTGGTGTTGATGCATTGAGATTCTTCCTTATGCGCACATTCCCGTTCGGCTCTGACGGAAACTTCTCAAACGAGCTGTTAATTAATACCATAAACATAGATCTTGCCAATGACCTTGGAAACCTTGTTTCAAGAACAACGGCTATGGTCGAAAAGTATTTTGGCGGAAAACTCATTGCAGACAGACAGCCTGCTGATGTAGACGATGGTCTTGTATCAATGATTAAGTCTACAAAAGATGCTTATGCAAAACATATGGATGAGCTTCATCCTTCATTCGGACTTGAAGAAGTATTTAAACTTATTCAGAGAGCCAATAAATACATTGATGAGACGCAGCCTTGGGTACTTGCAAAAGATGAGGCAAACAAGGCAAGACTTGCAAGCGTTATGTACAATCTGCTTGAAGCCCTTCGTGTTGCTCTTGTAATGCTGAGCCCTGTTATTCCTGAAAGTGCCGCAAAAGCACTTGATATGATAGGCGCGGATGAAATCTCAAGAAGCTGGGATAACTGCGGTGTATACGGCGTTCTTCCGTGTGATGTAAAGGTAACAAAAGGCGAAACACTCTTCCCGAGACTTGATTCTGAGAAAGCGATAGCACAGCTTGAAGCACTCAACGACAAAAATAAAGCACCTCAGTCAAAACCAGTGCTTCCAAATGTTAATATCGATGAATTTGCAAAGTGCGATATGCGTGTAGTTAAAATTCTTGAATGTGAGCCGGTTAAAAAGAGTGAAAAACTTCTTCGATTTACACTTGATGACGGATCCGGAACAAATCGTCAGATTCTTTCAGGGATCCATAAATTCTATGAGCCAGAAGATCTTATAGGCAAGAAAGTAGTTGCTATTCTCAATTTGCCTCCGCGCAAAATGATGGGACTTGAATCTAACGGAATGCTTTTAAGTGCAGTGCTTGAAAAAGACGGCAAGGAAGATCTTCACCTTATGATAGTATCCGATGATGTACCGGTAGGAGCACAATTATGTTAACTAAAACAGATATTTTTTCAGGCTTTCTAGGCGCCGGAAAAACGACATTAATCCGTAAACTTATAGCGGAAGGCTATAAGAATGAAAAAATAGTACTTATCGAAAATGAATTCGGTGAGATAGCAATCGATGGCGGATTTCTGAAAGATGCCGGAGTTCAGATTACAGAAATGAACTCAGGATGTATATGCTGCACATTGGTGGGAGATTTTACAAAGGCTCTTTCACAAGTCATTGAAGATTACAGTCCTGACAGAATAATAATAGAACCGTCGGGAGTTGGAAAACTCAGCGATGTTACAAAGGCAGTTGCATCTGTTGAAGGAATTGAAATCGGATCAAAGATTACTCTTGTAGATGCAACAAGAGCAAAGCTTTACAAGCGTAATTTCGGTGAATTTTTTGATGATCAGATAGCCAATGCCGATATTGTTATTCTGACGCGTGCAGATCTTGCCAGCGAAAAGCAGATGGCTACAGCTGAGAAAATAGTGAGAGAACTTAATGAAGAGGCATCACTTGTTACAACTCCCATCGACATGATATCCGGTGAGGCAATACTTGATGCAATAGAGAATAACGGCATACACAGAAGCATACGTGAATTAAGTGCAGAGAGTCATTTCCACTGTGACTGCGGATGCGAAGATGAGGGACATGAACACCATAATCACCATGCAGATGAGGTATTTGGCTCATGGGGATTTGAAACTGCAAAGAAATTTACAAAAGAAGAAATTGCAAAAATTCTTGAAGCGTTTGCAGATTTTGACAAGTATGGCACGATACTCAGGTCAAAAGGATTTGTAGATGGCGAAGACGGAAAATGGATATACTTTGATTATGTTCCGGATGAGAGCAATATCCGTGACGGAGAACCATCTGTAACGGGTAGAGTATGCGTAATAGGTGCTAACCTTCAGGAAACAGCCTTAAAGGAGTTATTTAATATTGATTGATAATTTAGACTTTCCGGTATACCTGTTTACAGGCTTTCTTGAATCCGGAAAAACAAAATTTATTCAGGAAACACTCGAAGACAAAAGATTCTGCAGAGGTGAAAGAACTCTACTTCTTATATGCGAAGAGGGAATAGAGGAGTATGAACCAGATCAGTTCGTAGATAAAGATGTCTTTATGCATGCAATTGAAGATAAAAGTGAACTGAATCCTGAAAATCTTGAAAAACTTCGTAAAGAGACTAAGGCTGAAAGATGCATTATAGAATATAATGGAATGTGGCTTTTAGATGACCTTTATTCTGCTCTTCCTCAGGACTGGATGGTGTACCAGGAATTTATGTTTGCCGATACAAATACTTTTATCTCATACAATACAAACATGCGTCAGCTGACTTACGACAAATTGAAAAGCTGCGAACTTGTAGTTTTTAATCGTTATACAGATAAAGTAGACAAAATGCAGCTTCATAAAATCGTAAGAGGGGCATCGAGACGCACGGATATCTGTTATGAGTCTCCTGACGGAAAAGTTGAGTATGATGAAATAAAAGACCCACTCCCGTTTGACCTTAATGCGGATATAGTAGAGATAACTGACGATGACTATGCAGTATGGTATAGAGATATGTCGGAAGAAAGCGCAAAGTATAACGGAAAAACAATTCGTTTTAAATGCAGAGCTCTTTCACGAAAAAAAATACCAAACGGCTGCATTGTTGTAGGACGCCATGTAATGACATGTTGTGTTGAAGATATACAGTTTGCTGCGCTTATTTGCGAAAATGCACCGGTGGAAGAAATAGAAGATGATACATGGATTATTCTTACTGCTGTAATTAATTTTAAATTCCATATAGCATATAAGAAAAAAGGTCCCGTACTTTCATATTTAAGCCATGTTAAGACAGATGCTCCCGAGCAGGACATAGCAACCTTTTATTGATTGAAAAATTATGAGATATAAATGCCTTATTTTTGACCACGATGATACCGTGGTCAATTCTACAGCTACCATACATTATCCATGCTGGATTGAATATCTTGGAATATACAGACCAGGGATGAAACAAACTCTTGAAGAATATTTCCTTAAAAATTTCGAACCAGGGTTTATTGAAATGGCACAGGGTGAATTTGGTATGTCCAATGAAGAACTTGAAAATGAAGTTATTTATTGGAATAATTATGTTCAGTCCCATATTCCAAAAAGTTATGATGGAATACGGGAGATAATGGAACAGCAGAGAAAAGACGGAGGATATATTGCCGTTATTTCTCACTCTATGAAAGATAATATTCTGCGGGATTATCGTTACAACAATCTACCTGAACCGGATATAATTTATGGTTGGGAGCAGCCTGCTGAAAGAAGAAAACCTAATGTTTGGCCGCTTGAACAGGTTATTAAAGAACTCGGTATAAATTGCGAAGATGCACTGATGATTGATGATCTCAAACCCGGGTACGATATGGCAAAGACAGCAGGAGTGGACTTTGCGGCTGCCGGTTGGGCTAATGATATTGAAAAGATTGAGAAATTTATGAGAAGCAACTGTGAATATTATTTTAAAAAAGTAGATGAATTGAAGCAATTTCTGGAAAAACCTCTTGAAATGGATAAATAATTCTGTTAACATAATCTCACTTAATTTAAAATGTGGGGATATCGCCATGGCCAAAAAATTTTTTTCTGTTTTAACTGTTTTCGTAATGCTTTTCTGCATATTTTCATTAACGGCTTTCGCATATACAGGAGGACCGCTTGATGATTCATCAACGACTTATTCATATGGCGGCGAAGTTATTTTTGACAGCACAAATACAACTCCCACACCTACGGTTGTTCAAAACTATGATGCGCTAAATATTACAAAAGATCCGGGAGGGGAAACTAAAAAGTCCGGTGACAGCTGCGTATTTGCATCTGCTGCAGATGGTGCCGATACTGTTAAATGGTATATGATCAGCCCTAACGGGAAAACATACCTTGTTTCAGATATTCCCACTTTGTTCAGCGGAGTTACATATACTACAGAATCAATAAACGGATATGACAGATTGATACTTAATAATGTAACTTCTGATATGTCAGGATATAGGTTTTACGCGGCATATACAAGCGGAGATATTACAATGAATACTGCCGGTGCTACACTGACAGTTGAAGGAACGATAGCTGCAACTCCTGCTCCGACTCCAACACCGACTATAGCTCCGACTCCGACTCCTACGCCTGTAACAGGTGTGCAGTCTACAAATGTTAATAACGGTGGCGTAACAAGCGGAAATGTATATTCATCCGGAAATACATCAACTGGTACCGGGTCATTGATGGGTACAAATACCAATAATTATAATGAGAATACATCAATAGGTTCTGACGGCAATGCATCTGAACCTGCTGCAGGTTCTTATGTTCAAACTTCAACAACCGTTGAAAATTCCCGGGGTAAATCACATATTGGTGCATATATATTAGCCGCAGTTGCAGGACTTGTTATTGTAGGGTCTGTTTTGATCATGGCTCTTTATATGAAGGGTAAAATTTCACTTGGAAAATTTGAGAAATTCCTTGGCGGAACATCGAATAACAATAATTACGATGGCGAGGATTTCTATAATCCGGATGATTATGATGATACTATGAACACCTGATTTTTAAGCGTATATTTATATTTTAAAAGCTCTGTCTTAAGCTTGTTAAGGCAGAGCTTTTTTGATATACTTATAGAGCATATGAAAATTATTTATGAAGGTGTACAATGTCTTTACAAAGATTTGATGCAAAAATAGATCAACTTGATGAAGTCCTCGCTTTTTCTGAAGAGGAATTTGAAAAGTTTGATGTTCCAATGAAATATATTATGGCATTAGATGTAGCGATTGAGGAAATATTCGTTAATATTGCTCATTACGCATATGCTGACGGAAATGGTGACATGACACTGGATATAGAAAAAAACGATGATTTATTGTCTGTTGAGTTTTCTGACAGCGGTATGGAATTCAATCCGCTTGAGAAAGATGATCCTGACATAACTTTATCTGCAGAAGACAGACAAATTGGCGGGCTTGGAATATTTATGGTTAAAAAAAGTATGGATGACGTGAAATACAGATACGAAAATAACAAAAATATTCTTACATTATACAAGAGGGTTTGATATGACTGAGGTTTCTTTTACATTAAATGATAATATTTTAACTCTTGCAGTATCTGGACGCGTTGATTCCCAGAACGCCGATACGATAAAGAATGAAATAAGTGGTATTATTTCATCTAATTCTTTTGAGAGATTAATATTGGATTTTGAAAACCTTGAATATATATCATCTGCAGGACTTCGTGTTGTGTTGAATCTTAAAAAGAAATGTCCAAATTTAGCAGTTGTTAATGTCTCCAATGATATTTATGCTATTTTTGAAGCAACCGGTTTTACAGAGATAATGACTGTACAGAAAGCTTATAGAAAGTTGTCTGTTGAAGGATGTAAGGTAATAGGGGAAGGTGCAAAAGGCATCGTATACCGCTATGATGATGAAACTATCGTAAAAGCATTTAAAAGCCCTGATTGTCTTGCCGGAATTGAAAGAGAACGTGAACTTGCAAGAAAGGCATTTATAAAAGGAATACCTACGGCTATCTCATTTGATATAGTAAAAGTAAACGGCATGTTTGGTTCTGTTTTTGAGCTTTTAGATGCCAAGTCTATGTCTGAAGCAATTTCTGATAATCCTGAAAATATAGATATGTATGTTGGTATGTTTACAGACCTTTTAAAGCAGATACATTCTACTGAAATTACAGACAGTGACAATATGCCCGACGTTAAGATAGTTATTAATAAGTGGATTAAAGACGCTGAAACTGTTTTAAGTGATACAGAGGTTTTCAAAATTAAGGAACTTGTTGGTAATCTTGAAGACCGTAAGACGATGATCCATGGCGATTATCATTCAAACAATATTATGATGCAAAACGGCGAGGCCATTTTAATTGATATGGATACTCTTGCTCATGGTCATCCGGTATTTGAGCTTGGAAATATTTACATATCTTATGTTGCATTCGGCGAAATTGATAAGAGCATGGTAGAGAAGTTTATGGGTCTTACGTATGATACATGCGTTGAGTTTTGGGATAAATTTATCCATTCATATGTGGGTGATGAATTAAAGATAGAAGAAACAGAAAATAAAGTAAAACTCCTTGCATATCTCAGAATGTTAAGACATTATGTCAGGAGAGGATTAAAATCTGAAACGGATCAGAAAAATGCTGAATTTGCAAAGCAAAAAGTATCCGAATTTCTTAACAAAGTAGATACTTTGAATTTTTAAAATTCTGCTTTATGAGAATATAGCAAAGCATACAAGAATAAATATAAAAATAAATGATATTTTGATAAAATTTATACTTGACTTTGATTTTGTTTTTGGTATAATCATAAATGCGCTTGCGAGAGTGCTGGAACTGGTAGACAGGCACGTTTGAGGGGCGTGTGTTGACCGACGTGGGAGTTCAAGTCTCCTCTCTCGCACCAGTAAAGAACGTAATTCATTTAGAATTACGTTCTTTTTTATTTGATTTACAAGCCTGATACAAAAATGCAGCCGATATGTATCGACTGCATTTTTTGTGATTTTTCAGCCTTCTGCCGGAGCTTCTTCGGTTTCCGGAGCTTCTTCAGGCTTTTCTCCATCAAATGGAGGTCTTCCGCCAGGACCGCCAGGACCACCAGGACCACCATGTCCTCCGGGACCACCGGGACCACCAAATCCTCCGGGAGGTGGTGGGGGAGGCATTCCAGGACCACCCATAGGAGGTTGGAATTCTCCGCCTTCAAATCCTTCAGGTAAATCCTGAGCTTCTTCAACGACTTCCTGATCTTTTACTTCATCAGCCATGTTAATTGTTTCCTTTCTTAATTTTTTTCCGATGTTCGGTTTATTTATCTTATCTTAAATTACTGAAAGAATGCTGAAAAAATCTGCATGTACTGATGAATTTAAAATATAAAAAGGTCTCGGACTTTGATGTCCAAGACCTTAATTAGAATATTTTATTATGTTCTTTTTTTACGTGTTTTGATAATTATACCTGTTCCAACTGCTGCTGCAGCTATCATCGCAATGATGTAGGGAAGTGATGAGCTGTCACCGGTCTGAGCAGTTGTTTTATATGAAATGGTAATTGTCATGTCTCCGGATATCGAGGTAACTGTATAGAGATTGTCTGTTGCTGTAGAGGTCCAGTATCCGGCTGTAAGTGTTGAATGATTGGTATAATATGTAGAACTTGTCGTAGATGTATTAGGTATACTGTAAATGTATAATGTTTCACCTTTTTCTATAGGGATATCTACTTTATTAGATGTTCCTGCAAGTACTACATTTTCTTTATTTAAAGCCTGTTCCTGAGTATATCCCCAGTAAAGATCACCTTTTGGATATGAGCTGCTCTTAACAAGAGTTATCGTATAGCCTTCTTTGAGTGATACGTTTACTTCTACATCTTCTGCAGGATTACTTGGCATTGTGAAAGTGTAGTTATTAGTATCTACTTTTGTGAGGTCTACGGTTTTACGGTTATCTGCAGTAACGGCAGTTACTTTATCGATTATATAACCGGGCTTAGGCGTAATTGTTATAGCATTTGCATTGCCGGATTTTGTTGGATTGTATTTTACTGTAAATGTAGCTTTGCTGGAATCAATCTCAGGCTTTGCATATACCTTATATCCGGTTTCGAAATTTGCAGTTACTTTTGTGTCACCTTTGCCCATCGTGAAAGTTGTTGTTGAGCTGGTTGTTGATGCAACTTTTGAACCCTCAATGTCTTGAACATCCCACTCTGTGAATATATAACGGTCTTTACCGGTTGCTGTAATCTCCACTTTTTTACCTTCAGAAAGATAATATTCTTCAGGTGTAACAGAACCCATACTGGAATCTGCGGAAACTACTGTTAAGCAATACTGCTTGGCCCAGTCAGCTGTAAGGGTCATATCGGATTTGATTATGGTTGTAAAATCAAATTCTTTACCGTCTTCATCTTTCCAATAATTGAAATCATATTTTTCTTTTGTGGGATCTGCAGGCTTGGTAACCTTATTTCCTTCAATTACATACTGGGGATCATAAAGCCGTTCGCCGTTATCCTCAAAAATGACAGTATAGATATTAGGATAAACTGCTGTGAGTTTACAGGGCTCAGTGATGACAGTGCTTGTGCTTACTGTGTTTCCTTTTTCATCAACCCATTTTGTATTTTGAACTGTAGGCTGACCATCAGAGCCTTCCTTTGTGGCAGTGGGGAGGGAAGAGAGTTTACCATCATTACCTGTTTTAGCTGTTTTTACATCACATTTGCCGTCACCTGCATCAAATGTAATTTCAACATTTGGAGTATATACGGTATAGGATTTTGTTGCTCCGCTTCCGGAATAAGGGGAGCCTTCTTCCGGGTTAAACTGAATGTCCAAACTGAAAGTTCCAGGAGCTGAGCCTTCCGGGATGTTTACTGCTATATTAAAGTCTCCGCCGGAAACATTATCTTTATGAGCAAAGTGCTGACCACCTTGTTCTATATATATCTTTCCTGTTACATTTGCAGGTGTATATGAACCGGAAATTGTTAAAGTTCCACCTGTAAGTGAGTTTATAGTGCTTGGAGAAACGCTTGCATAAAGTGCAACCTTTGCATTATCGATAGTGAATGTTGCTTCTTTGCTTCCTGTATAATTTTTACTTGTTTCAGGAGCTGTAATTTTAACTGTTGCAGTTCCTACACTTGTGTTATTTAAATATTCAACATTGTAGTCCGTACCTGCAGTTAAAACAGTATCACCGTTTGTAACAGTAATATCAGGCTTGATTTCGCCACCTGTGTATGTTTGTGTAGGGATGGCAGCTATGTTACAGTTAGCAAGATCTTTTTGAACAATTGACCACTTTACATTGCCTTCATATTTTGGATCCAGCTCTTCATCTTTCCAAATATATGAGCTACTCGGCTTGATAGTTGCTTGGTACTCACCAATCGCTGCAGCGGTACCGCCTGTAACTGTGTAACCTGCACTATCAGGAACTAGTTTTGTTTCTTTGCCTGTGTACTCAAATTCAGTTTTTCCGATTGTTGGATAGTCTACGCCGTAGTAAATGCTAAATGAAATGGGCTCTGATTCCGCTACTGTGTAGCTTTTACTGTCAACAGGCGTAAAAACTATCTTAAGATTTGGGGTATACGGCATAGATGTGTTAGAAGGTGCTTTAAATGCAAATTGGAAACTACCATTTTCGGGGTTGTAGATTTTTGCTTCGTTGTTTTCGGATTCTTCTCCATCATCAATGGCGTATATTTCTATATTATTACCTTTTCCGTCTTCAAGAGTTATTGTTCCTTCAACATTTTCAATGTTGACATTTTCGCTATCGGTTACAACACCGCTCACGGTTACTTCATCATTGACAAAGAGGTAAGCTTGCTGAGATATGTTTATGTTCTCATTTAGAATTTTTAATTCAACCGGATTCGTTTCTGCGGGTACATCTTCAGCCAATGCCATAGGAACAAATGTCAACAGCATAGTCAGTATTAGAAGAATTGATGTAGCTTTTTTCATATAATGTTTCCTCCCATTTAAAAATGAGTAATCTATCTTTAAATTAGCTAATAGGATTTTACTTTAGAAAACCGGATTAATTATGTCCGGTTTTCTTTTTTAACTTTCGACCAAGAACCAGTCCTCCGGTAAGGGAGAGGCCCGCCAAAGCAATCCAGACAATGTTGTAGTTATCATCGCCCGTATGTGCATCTTTTGCACTTCCTCTTCGAATGCTGGTTGAGGTTGCCTTGGTTATGGTGAAGTCTGAATCCAGTTCACCGTCTTCAAAGATAAATGTGATGTAGTAGACACCAGTAGTCTTATACTTGAGATATGAACTGTTGAGCGTGACAGTAAGCGTTCCGTCCTCGTTAATGACAAGAGAATAGTTAGTTCCACTCTTTAAAGTGCTGGTTGTTGTGCTTCCAGACTTATTTACTTTTACAATAAGTGAGTCAGAGTCAACTTTGAAATCATCAGGTATGCCTTCAATTATGTAAGAGATAGTATTTTTACTGAATGCTTCTATTGATCTGTTAGTAGGACTATATGACTTAAAATCGTAAAGCTTTACGCGGATATCACAAGTATCGGTTTTTACGATATCTGCCGCCCCATTTCGTCCCTTTTGGGTTACGGTATAGGTAACAGTTGCGGTGCCTTCACGCTCTGGAGTAATGGTTCTTGAAACTGGATCGATCGATATAACATTTTTTGTTGTACTGCTACCCTTTGTGGAAGTATCTTCGAATGTCCAGGTCTCCGAGTAATCCTGACAACTCTCGGGATCTATATACGGTTTAAGTGTTTTATCTATCGATACAGTATCACGGCTTTCAAGAAGTACGCTGTCTTCTCCAAGATATGCATTAACTAGAACTTCAAAGCCTTTTACTGTTATAAGAGCGTGAGCTGTACCATATTTCTGATCTTTGTTTGCGTTGCCCTTATCATCTTTGTAGTATGCAGTGCATGTGATAATAACAGAGGAGCTATCTACAACATTGCTTAGACCTTCAACGGTTCCTTTTCCATCGCCTGCTGTTACTTTTGCAATTGTCTCATCTGAGCTCGACCATTCATAAACAAGCTGTTTCTTTTCGCCTTCGACATTTTCAGTTGAGGGAATAAGATCTATCGTTCTATTATTCGGGTTAAGAGTTGCATCTGATGGTACTAGGTAGAATGCGGCATTGGATATTTC
>R06__coassemble_156_pt1 | contig 26178 bp, 22 predicted proteins | sample R06__metabat2_high_PE_044 | metagenome-assembled genome bin R06
CTAAAAATGATGCAAAGTGATCAGCTGTAGGGAACCGATTAAAGTCTCCAACCTCACAAATGAGAGATAAAGCAGTATGCGTTTCAATGCCCCTGAAACAGCGGAGCTTCATAACCTTTTCTCGGTATTCATCCTCAAGCGCAATGTCCCCAATCCTTTTGTCCAGCATCTCAATTTTTTCAGTCAGACGCTCATATTCCAGCAGATATTCTTCAAGAGTTTCAAGAAGTATTGGTTCTTCAAATTTGATTTTTCTGAGCCATTCGACATGCATCTGCGTCCAGTATCCGCGTTCATACAGCTTACCGTGCCTGGAACGAAAGGAGATAATTCTTTGCTTGATTTGCTTGAGTGAGGCCTTGATGTCGTCTCGCATACGCATGTATTCTTTTACGGAATCGTCTTTTGCAGTCGGTACATATACAAAACTGCATGTCCCGTATGCAAGACATTTTGCAATCATTTTGGCATCGCGACGATCATTCTTCCTCTGCTTCTGGTCAATGCTTTTAGCCATGGTAGTCGGCGCAATGATTTTACATTCATAACCAAGCTTAGTGATGTCGTGATAAATAGAATACCCCAGGCAACCTGCCTCGTATCCGCAGACAAAGTGAGTATCTCCTCCCATCCCGGCATCAAGAGCCTTCAGATACTTGTCAAATTCTTTTACATCCGGATTGATCTGCGTTTCAGCGAAGCATTCCTGCGTGTTCATTGAATAAGCGCAGAGCGTGAAATTTGTTGTATGGACATCCATACCGATAAAGACTATACTTGTCATAGTGACTCCTTCCTTGTATGCGGTAATTCCCAACATACGTTTATTGTGATGATTAAAGTATGACAGGTAAATCCACGGTTTACAAGTATAGGGGTCATTTCATATTATCTGAAGTCACGAGAATGCGCCGCTGATTTATTCAAAGCGGGATCCGATGTAATATCTCCGTGTGTTATCTCAACATGGACATGGTTATCATCAAATATTTTTGTAAACAGAACACCAAGAGCGGTATCGTCAGAGGGACCCTCAACAATTACAAATACTATCTTTTTACGAGCCACTGATTTCACCCGCCTCTCTGAAAGCTAATGCAATTTCAGCATTATTTGTCGGGTTGTAAACCTCCTCACTTTGTTCTCCAAGCACGATATCGCGGAAATAGAAATCACGAAGGTTGTTTGTTTCCTTGACATTACTCAGTCGGATGTAGCGATTTGACGGGTTGGTTGTTGTGAAGGCAATAAAGCCTTTATCAATGGTTTCAAGAGGTCTGAGGTTATGAGACGTAAATATAAGTTGTCCCTTGCCTTTTTCGGAAATAATCTTCAGCAGCTCGCCGAGAAGATACTCAAAAACACCGGCGTCCAGCTCATCGATTGCAACGGTGATCGAAGGCTGATTATATACAACAATCAGAAGCTGCAGTACAGAGATTATTTTCTTTATACCTTCTGATTCATACCGAAGAGGTATCTCCTTGCTGCTCTTACATGAAACAAGCTGGATTCTTTCGCCCTGCTTATTATTTTTCATCAGGATAGTCCCCAGTTCACGGACTCCAATTGTCAGTCCAGGAACTATCTGCTCCAGAACGATATTCATGTCTCCGATAATTTTCTTTACGACCTCAACAGCCTCTTGGGGAATAACCTCTGGCTTTTCCAAAGGAAGCATAAGCGTACCGACGGCACCTCTTAACTTCTCTTCATATTTAAAAGCCAGTGGCTGCGCATTCATGCTAATCAGCCCAGAGTTCGTCGTATTGATAACGAATAGTTCAAAATTGCCGTAGCCCACCATACTTTCTACAATTTCGGAATAGACCTTGAAGTCTTCGGGATTCTCGCCTGAATATTTTTTTCTCATCTCGCTTAGCAGTTCGCGGGAAAAGATGAAAGATCTTGAAGTTGCCCTGGCAAGCTTCTTGGCGACGAGTAAATCCGTATAAATATTCTTGTCCTTGCCAATCAGCAGCTGGTATTTAGGTTTTGGAATAAAGACTTCATCCGTTACCGTGTTAATAATCGGATACATGCGCTCTTTCTTCCCGATACCTGCAAACGAGCAGCTTAAAACCTCATTCAGAATTTTGGTCTTATGATTTTCAGAGTTTTCAGTAGAATCACTCAGATTCCGGGAAGCATCGACAATAACCTTCTTAATGTCAAATTCATACTGAACCTTATGGATGTTCCCGTCCAATTTCAAATTGAAGCTGTACTTTAAATGAGCATTATCGGCATCGATATTTATGTAATCTGCAAAATAATCCGGCAAAGATTGGCCCATAAGGACAAATTTAAGCAGTTCAACGGCATCGATGAGAGCTGTTTTTCCAGATCCGTTTTGTCCATATAAGCCAAGAACACTTGCCTTGTAGTCCTTGCGGTGATTTTCAAGATTGAGTGTACCGTAGGTCACATTCTTAAAATTCTCAATAACAATGTCAGTCATTCTAACTGTAACGTCATTCATGCCGGACACCTCCTACTTTCAAGTATGCTTTATTTTACTTTTCTCTCTCCAATTTGTCAATATGATATTGCTGTTCGTTATTTTTTATTTCGTTTTCTAATTTCATAATACAAAATTAGTCCTGCAGCAGATAGATAACTACCGGTCCATCCGGTCCTATTTCCTGACCCGTCCTAGAAAACTATAGTATCTATTAACAACCCGAATGCTCATTGCTAAACAGTTTTGAGCATTCGGGTTAGTATTTGATTATTTACGAAGCACGACGCTACCATGGAGATCACAAACAGGAAACGGAAGTATATCGTACTTTTCACAGAATTCGTCAACAGCCTTCTTAACTCCCGGAAACTGCGTGGAATTATAATCATGTACCATTATAACACTATTTTTCACCATACAGGGCCAGAACAGCGCAAGTCCATCCCTTGTCGGTTCATACAAATCAGCGTCAAGTGAGATGAAGGCATATTCATGTGCTTCAAAGGTTGACGGGAAATAGCCTTTATGTATTAAAGCATTTGGCAATCTTGATGCAACATATTCTTCCGATGTATCTTTGAACATACCATCAAACCCTTCAAAAGAATCGAAAAGGTGCATTTTTCTGCCGGGCAACGCTCTTTCAATTTCCATCGCAAAATCGCCCTTGTAAACACCAAGTTCAGCAACATCTCCATCGGGTATCTGCTCTGCAAGCAGTCTCAGTGTAGCTATACGGTTATCAAAGATGGTTGGATATGTTTCAATCTCTCCCGTGTATTCGAGCTTATTGAGCTGATTTTTCATCTGAGTCTGTCTTTCATCATCCAGTACTCCCAAAACTACAGTATCTACTCCCGATGAAATTACTTCTTCTACATTGCCTTTCTTATTATCCATAAAGATAATATCTCCCGCTATCATTCTAGCGAGAGCTTTTCCCATCATTCCGCTACCAAATACTGCAATTTTCCTCATAATTTTGCTCCATGCTTTCTTGTTTTTTCAGATATGCCTTTTCCCGTTAAAAAGAGGTTTTTCATTTATTTCATCTTTAAAGACGAGTCTTTCACCACGCCAGTCAATTAAATCGGGATATTTATTGAACATCTCATCATCAAGTTTTTCTATTTCATTATGCCTTGAAACCGGTCCTATTTTTACCCAATCAAGCCCGCATTCACATTTTCCCGGAATAATATGTGTATAATCTCCCGTCTTATACCTATAAAGAGGCATCGCATCAAGATGTGTCGTAACAACGAGTTCCCCATCATCCATAATTTCGACATCCACATCGGGTCTCATATGCATGCCATTTCTGCATCTGCAGGATATTGCTCCTGCAAGTCCTATTTCCCTTGACCCATAATGCGGATATACCGGAACACCGTAATCTGCTTTGATGCAGTAGTCTCCTGAAATTAGTGCGCGCTTGAAAAGTCCTGGTTTAATCCTTGTAAGTGCCAAGAGCATCTGCGGAAATCCGACGAAAGAGTCGCATCCTTCTGCAAGCGATAAAATCTCTCTGTATGTTTTACCGATTCCTGCATCAACAGGCTCCGCTCCCAAATTTCTGATAGCTGTAGCTATTAAGTCTCCAAGGGAATTTGTTCCGGTATTTGGAAAGCATACAAGACATTTTCTGTCAACAACTTCAGATAAACCTTTCATAAAGACCTCAATAGTTTTATTGAGGTCTTCTTTTGTGTAATATACTCTTTTTTCTTTACCGGTGGTTCCGGAAGTTGAATCTGTTATTATCTTTTCTATTTCACTTTGTGAGACTTTAGGTCTGTATGAAGATATATCCGTAGTAAATTCTTCTGTCATTTTCTATATAGATATTCTCCGTTTTCATTTGTCAAATTATAAGCACAAAACGGCACCATTCCGTACTCAGAGTCTACTTCACATATATAGCATCTTTTAAGTCTGTCAAGGTCAAGATTATAGGCATCCTGGAAAATCATGCCGGAAACAGTAAATGTCTGGTTATGAATTTCATTTAAGAATTCATCAAATCCGTCCTGCGGGTCTGCAATTCCCGCACTCCACTGCCTTGAAACCTGATCACGGGAATCGTCGGAAGAAGTTGAACAGCAGCAGCAACTTCCGCTCTTCTTTGGCATAAGAGTAAGTGTATTATCTTTATTTCTGTATGCCGCATGGAAGCTGCAGTACGGATTTTCAGCACCACCTGCTGCAAAATCGGAAGCTTTCAGCTTTCCATCACACTGCTCATCAATAAGTCTTAGCATTTTTGGTATCGTAATCGGCTTCTGCGGTCTTTCCTGGGAACATCTTCCAAAATAACTTATAGGCTGGAAATGAACTCCTCTTACGCCCGGTGCTTTTGAAAGTGCATACTTTATAATATCTCCCACCTGATTATCGTTTACAGACGGAGCAATTACAGGAACTAAAACAACTCCCAGCTTTGCCTTTACGCTGTTTTCTATTGCCTTTTCCTTGATACCGAAAAGCTTTGCTCCACGAAGGGTCATGTATACTTCATCATCGAGACCGTCAAACTGTAAAAATACTGTATCAAGGCCTGCATCTTTAAGGATTTTTGCATACTCTCCATCATCACTTCCAAGTCTTATACCATTGGTATTTAGCTGGAAGAATTTAAATCCTTTTTTGCGGCCAAGACGAATAATCTCAGGCAGATCATCACGGACTGTCGGCTCACCGCCGCTTAACTGTATATTGAAAGGTCCTCCATGCGACATCAAAAAATCATACTGCGATGAAATTTCTTCAATACTTAAATCGCGCGGCTCTTTTTTATTAGCGCTGGCAAAGCATACAGGACAGGATAAATTACATCTGTTTGTAAGCTCAAGAAGCATGCAGCAGCCTTTTCTCAAGTGCTCAGTACAAAGTCCGCAGTCATTGGGGCAGCCATTTACTGCTTCTTTCCCGTTTACCGGCGGTTCAATGCAGGAATTATCCATATACCATTTAAGATATGAACTTAAGTTATCTTCCCATATTAACGTTTTAAATTTGCCGTGACTTGGGCATACTTTTTCCATATAAATATTGCCGTCATCACCTGTTACCTTATCTGCATCTATTGTTTTTAAACAAACAGGACAGACGCTTTTTGTTGAACCAAACTTCATATTAATCCTCTTTCGGACAAAAGCTCCATAACTTTGGAATAAACATCGGCAATAAGTCCGGGGCATATTGTAAGACGTTTGGAAATATCTTTACATATAATTTCATCGCACCTGTAGCCGCCATAATATGTAAGCATCTCATCTTTAAACCATTCGGTAAATTCACCCTGGAGTGCTTTTGTATCCTCTCCGAAGTAACCGAGCATACAGCAGCCTGCAGCCATGCATCCGCACACATCGTTACTGTGGCCTATTCCTCCGTCAAGTCCTGAAAATGCTCTTACAAGTCCGTCGTTTTCCTCGCCAATTGTCTCCATCAAAAGTTTTGCAAGAATCCCGGCGCAGTAATATCCGCGCTGCGAAAGTTCAAGTATTTTATCATTAAGATCCATCAGCTTTTTCTCCCTGTTAAAAGATAATACCGGATTTTCCCTTTTTTATGCGGGAATTGACATACATCATCTTCACTCCAGAGCTTTTCAAGATAATACTCTGTCCATTCTTTTGTAATGTCTTCTTCTTTTTGTACATCAAAAGGAATTTCGTCATCAAATACATCAGCCAGCATTAAAACGCCGCCCTTTTTCAGTACACGAAATGCCTCGCTTATTGCTTTTTTCTGATTACCGCTTACAAAAAAAGCACATTCCGAAATAACAGCGTCAAAACTTTCATCATCAAAATCAAGATTCAGAAAATCTGAACCGTCCTGCTTATCAACTCCTAATGCATCGTAACCCATGCTCTTTAAAAGTGCAACAGTTTCTCCGCCTCCTGAGCCCATATCAAGAATTTTGAGTGGCGGGGAAATCCCCGCCATCTCAATTAGCTTCAAAGTATTCCTTTGTCCACCCGGATGTCTGTTCACTTATCCTCCAGAGACTTTTCAACACTAAGCACTTTTCCTAGGGCAAGCTCTTCCGGAACATAAATAAAACCGCATTTTGGACAAACCGGCATCTCCACAGGAAATCCGTTTTCAAGATATCTGAATTTTGCCTTAGCTTTGACCATTGCGACACCGCATTTCATGCATTTGAGTTTCCCGTTAGGATCTAATGTATAATAGTTTCTTTCTTCGGTTGTCGGCATAGTTAAAAGTCCTCCCTGTTCTGTATAAACATTCTGTGGCTCCACGCTCTGTGAATTTCATAGCTTCCATCGGAAAGTTTATCGTACTTCACCCAGAATGTTACATTTCCAGGACGCACGCAGGCAATATACAGTTTGCTCTCTTCATCGTATATTTCCTCGCCTGTCTTAAAAGCGTGCTCAATAACTTCCTCGACATCGCTTTTAAGTATGAAGCGTTCATCCATTAATTGGAGTGCCTCGTCCGTATATGTTATTTTGCATTCCGATTCTTTCAACTGAAGTTCCTCATTCCATATATTTTTAAGAAGACTCTGCTTGAGCATAAGACGGTTATATCTCTTTTCGGATATATCCGGAGGCGAGCCCGCATCTGTACCATATACGATTTCAAGTATATGATGCGATTCATGTCCTTCTCTTGCAAATCTGTCGCGGCATGCCATACAGTAGCTTATAAAAGGTGCATCTGAACGCTCAAGAGCTTTCTGCGTTATCTTCTTTGCAACCGGTTTGTTCGCATATGATGTCAATCCGCCGTATCCGCAGCATGGTGATTCATTGCCGCTGTACTCAATATCCACAAGTTCTATACCGAGTTTTTTGGCAAGTGCTCTCACTGCGGACTGCGTACCCTCGTCGCCTCTTGCCCCGCATGAATCATGCAGTGCGGCAGCTTTTTGCAAGCTTTTTGCAGACTCGGGAAGTCCTATTTCATTTAATATATCCCAAATTCCAACTACATTTTCATTGTAGGAGGAAAGTTCTTTTTTGCACATCGGGCAGCCCGCAATAATCACGGGATTTCCGAGCTTTTCAAGTTCAGATTTCAAAAATTGCTTCTGCTCATCATAAATTTCAGTGCGTCCAGACCATTTTGCCATTACACTGCAGCAGCCAAGCATGAGAGCAACGCCTCCGTCCACTCTTTTACAGAGGTCTTCATAGGCTGCCTTGACTGTTTCAGGAGCTATTGCGCCTGCCTGACAACCCGGGAAAAATACATATTTGCACTTGTCAAAACCGGGCTGGTTCTTTGCAAGAAATGCGTCCTCATTTGAAAAATAGTTGTCCAAAAGTGCAAACTCATGCTGAGAAAGCGGCATTTTATCTGTAGATACCATGTTTTCTCTTGCATGCTGACAAATGGTTGCCATATCAAAACCATTGGGGCATACTTCCTTGCACTGTCCGCAGAGAGTGCATGCATTCATTGCATGATTAAGAGGGTGTGTACCCATTATAATCTGAGTGTTGTTATAAATTTCACGGCCTATGGCACTCGGATACTTTTCAAAATTCTGCAAAAAGGCACATGCCTTCATGCATTCATCGCAGTGGCACTGTAAGCATCTTGCCGCTTCTTCAATTGCCTCTTCTTTTGTATAATCATCCCCGGATTTTTCAATCCTTTTGAATTTGGATGCTTTTTTTGTATCAGTGTAGAGCTTTGTCTCAACCGCTCCCTCATCGCCACGCATGTTGCCCGGGTTAAGATTCTGGGCAAGTCTGTCAACACTGAGTGCTGCTTTTTTTGCGCTAAAGGCGGCATTAAGTATGCCCTCTCCTGCGCCCATAACCAGCTTTTCTTTTTCATAGACCATGAACTGTTCATTGCAAACGGCATCACTGTATAGTATTTTCGCAGCTTTTTCACTTGCACATACTATATCAAAACCTTCAGCAAGTTCCAGACTTGGTTCTTTGCCGTATACAAATTCTATATCCATACCGGAAAGTCTTTCTTTTTCCATTCCGGCATTAATTTCCGACAGAAATTCATCGATATCCGATCTGCTTGTAAAGACCGTTACCGGATACATTTTCTTTTCAAGTTCCCCTGCCAGGAACAAACAGAACTCGTCATCTCCGATTATTGCTACCGTCTTTTTCTTTCTCGTTCTGAAAACGCCGCCGGAGATAGTTCTTTCACCATATTTAACAATTGCTTTTTCTACATCTCTTATTGCAATTGCATCGCCAAGCTCACCCATTTTGCATTTACACTCACATGGTGCCTCGCACTGAGATGAGAGCAGATACGGGAAGGGCGTAGCTTTTTCATAAATCTGAAGTGCTTTTTTTAAATTACCTTTGGCAGCTTCCGTCATCATTGCTCTTGTATCAAGCTTCAATGGGCAGACTGCATTACAGTAGGGCGGCTCTTCATGAATACAAAGACCCGTCATGCCGTTAATTTCCTCAGGAGGAATCCTGTTTACTTTATAAATATGCGTTGAACCGCGTTCTCTTATTTTTGCCATACAAATCACCTGCTTATAAGAAAAGTAGAGGGACTCTTGCGAGCCCCTCTATTATAGTTGCTTTTGAATATTACTTCAATGCCTCGAGAGCTGCAAGAACTTTGTCAGGACGTGCAGGTATACGAGTGATACGTGCGCCTGTTGCTGCATAGATAGCATTGAGTATTGCCGGGTGAGGAGCATCCAGAGGAGCTTCGCCACAGCCAGCTGCGCCATAAGGTCCGGACGGACGATATGTCTCATTGAAGTAGAGGTTGAACTCTTCCGGGCTGTCCTTAACATAAGGAATACCGCAAGCCTTGAGAGTGGTCTCTTTTGCAAGATCATCAAAGTCTTCGCTAAGTGCAAGACCGATACCCTGCTGCAGACCGCCGTAGAAGTTGCCTTCAACGAGGAGTCTGTTCATGATTGTTCCGACGTCTGCTACGCAGTCGAATCTGTAAACATGTACCTTACCTGTCTTAACGTCTACTTCGACGGACGGGAGGAATATTGTGTACATGTATGTTGCGAACGGGTCGCCCTGAGCTGTATCTTCGTTGATCGGGTGATCAGCGCAGAATGTTGTTGCCCAGTTGCCTTCGACTTTGAGCTTCTTGCCGTCAGCTACCATCTCGTCATATGTACGATATGTGCCATCATCCTTCTTCATCTCTGCGAGGAGAGCTTCAGCTGCGAGACGGCATGCGTTACCGCTCATTACCTGAGATCTGGATCCGCCTGCAGGACCTGCATTCGGGCATGTCTTGGTATCGTTCATAACGAGCTTGATCTGCTCGGGCTTAATGCCTGCCTGACGGAGTGTTTCATGTGCGGATACGAGTACGCCCATGTCAGCGCCCTGGCCGTGATCTTCCCAAGCTGCATACATTGTGACTGTGCCATCGGGGTTGAGTTCTGCATAAGCATTGGATGTATCAACACCGTCAAGGCCGCAGCCGTATACGCCGAGAGAAACGCCTACGCCGTATTTCTTTGTGCCGTCAGAAGCTGCATTCTTCTCTGCTGCAACTTTCTTTGCTGCTTCGTAGATAGGTCTTGCCTTCTCGAACAGAGCTTCTTCACAGTAAACCTCAGGAGGATATCCTGTCGGGATTGTTGTGCCTTCAGACTCTTTGTAGCAGTTCATTGCACGGAACTCAAACGGGTCAATACCCATCTGTGCTGCGAGTATATCTACAGCGATTTCAGAACCCATGAAGGACTGAGGTGAGCCGTATGCACGGAATGCAGAACCCCAAGCATGGTTGGTGAATACTGTCTGTGACTTGTTGCGGATAGAATTGATTCCGTAACCTGCACCTGTGAACTGAGAAAGTCTCATTGTAAGGAGATCGCCGAACTCGGAGTACGGGCCGTGGTCGACATAGTTGTCGCCCCAGAGTGCCTGCAGCTTGCCGTTTGCATCACATGCCATCTTTACATGCATGAATGCAGGGCTTCTCTTACCGGTATAGGTAATGTTCTGGAACTGGTTGAATACGAGTGAGCAGGGACGGCCTGTAACCTTAACTGCTGCACCGATAAGTGCTTCGTTTGTCGGGGAGAACTTGTAGCCGAATGTACCGCCAGCATGGTTCTGAACGAGACGGAGCTTCTCCATTGTGGGCTCGCCGATAGCTGCTGCTATCATAGGCATGTGGAGATGGATACCGATTGACTTGGAGTGGATGGTGAGCATGCCGTCCTCATCATAGTAACCATAGCCGCAGTCAGGCTCGAGATGGAGGTGAGGCTGACGTGAGCAGTAGGACTCAACATCAACAACCTGCTTTGCAGGAACGCTGTCCCAATCGAACTCGGGTCCCTTAATGCAGTTTGTCTCATAGAATACGTTAGGTGTGCCGGGATGGATTTCAATTGCATCCGGTGCTTTTGCATCGAGAGCATTCATGTATGCAGGAAGTTCTTCGATTTCAACTTTAACTGCATCTGCTGCTGCACGTGCATGCTCTTCTGTATCAGCTGCTACGATTGCGATAGCATCGCCGAACTGGAAGATCTTTTCCTTACAAAGAACAGGTCTTTCAAATCCGTCTGTCTTGTTGTACTTCGGAAGCATGACAAGACCATTGATCTGGTTTGTACCACCGACAGCAAGGATATCGTCAGCAACGATAACTTTTACAACGCCGGGCATCTTTTCAGCTTCGGAAATATCTACGTTCTTGATATTTGCATGGCTGACCTTAGCCTGAGTAAGAGCTAAGCGGAGTGTGCCTTCGGGCATCTTGAGTGCATCATCAGCACCGAAGTCCCAAGTACCTGTGACCTTCTGAGCTGCTGAAGGACGGATGTACTTTGTTCCCTTGATGGAATCCTCTGTCTGTTTGAAGATGAGGTCTTCCTTTTTCTTCTCGCCGCGCATAACTTCTGCTGCTGCCATAGTAGCATCTATTAAGGGCTTGTAACCTGTGCAACGGCAGAGGTTCTGCTGTTTCTGGAACCAGTCACGTACTTCTTCACGTGTGGGGTTAGGATTCTTCTCGAGAAGAACTTTTGCGGAAATGATGAAGCCAGGTGTGCAGAAGCCGCACTGTGCTCCGCCGTATGCCATCCATGCAACCTGAATTGGGTGCATATCCTCGAGTGTTCCGACGCCTTCGATTGTGGTAATCTCAGCATTGTCAGGAATCTTGCTCATCTTCCAGATACAGGCCTTTTTGATTTCACCGTTTACGATAACATTACATGCACCGCAGTGGCCCTGTCCACATCCGATTTTACAACCGGTGAGAAGAAGATGCTCTCTTAAGACCTTTGCCAGGGTTTCGTCCTGGTCAAGGATCAGATTACGAACAACGCCGTTAATCTTCAGAGTCTTTTTTACCATGTTTTTTCCTCCATAAAAATTATGTTTTTAACTGTGTGTACCGCAGGAATCGTGATCTTCACCTTTTCCTACGATATCTTTATAGTTTTCGGCACCTTTTGCCGATAGGAATACGAGTTCACTGTAGCTTCCGTCAAGGCTCTCACCGGATATTTTAAGGAAATTAGCATTTTCATAAAAATCCAAAGGAAGCACACGTCTGAACACCTGACCGCTTGCTGCGTCTTTTACCTCAAGTGTTACCTCATCCGCTATTATTTCGTATACATCATTTTTCTCGTCCATCGGTTTACCTCTTCGTGTCATTTTGTGTTATTTGACATTATTTCGCACAAAAATACATATATATCTTAAGGCTGCATAGGGATATATGCAACTTGCATTTAAATACAAGTCGAAGAAACCACACTACTAATTTTGTTGAAATTGTCAAGAGTTTAACAAACTCGCAGATTGTATTTGACTTTAAAATCGTGTATTATTCGATAGTATGAATTGCAAAATAATGCAATTCGGAAGAGAGGTTTTTTTATGACCACCGGAGCTTTGATAGTTGCAGCCGGAATGTCTTCTCGTATGGGTGATTTCAAGCCGATGCTGGAAATCGGTTCCATTTCTATTGCCCAGAGAACTGTTGCCAATTTCAGACAAGCGGGAATTGACAGAATTGTCATGATAACGGGCTTCAATGCAGTAACGCTAGAGAGACATCTTGCAGGCAACGGCATAGTTTTTCTTCGAAATGAAAACTATGAGCATACCCAGATGTTTGATTCTGTAAAAATCGGACTTGAGTATTTAAAGGATAAAGTCGACGTTGTCCTTTTTACCCCTGTTGACATTCCTCTTTTTTCATCAGCTACAGTTGAAAAGCTCATATCATCCAAGGCAAAAATCTCAATGCCCTTGTATGATAATAAAGTCGGGCATCCCATAAAGATATCTGCATCTCTTATAGACAGTATTTTAAGCGACAGCGGAGAATCCGGGCTTAAAGGTGCCCTTGAAAACTGTGGTGAAAAAATTGAAACAATAGAGGTTGAAGATCCCGGAATACTGCATGATGCGGACACTCCCGAGGATTACTCATATCTTTTAAAGCTTCATAACTCTCAGCTTATTCGCCCCGAGGTGTCAGTATCCCTTTCAAGAGAACTTCCCTTTTTTGATGAGAAAATGGCGATGCTTTTATCTTTAATAGATGAGACCAATTCTGTAAGAAGTGCATGCAGCAGAATGCAGATATCCTACTCAACGGGGTGGAATATTATAAGGACTCTGGAAAATCAGCTCACAAAAACTCTTATTGAGAGGACTCAGGGCGGGTCCCACGGTGGAAAAAGCTACCTTACCGATTTTGGTAAAGATCTTCTGGGACGTTATAACGGCTACTGCACAGAAATAAAGCAGACTGCATCACAGCTTTTTGACAAATATTTCGGAGATTTATAATTATGCGAAAAATTTATTTTATACGTCACGCACATCCGGACATTCCATATGGTGAAAGATGGTGTGTAGGAAAAAGAACAGACAAACCCTTAAATGCTTTCGGACGCATGCAGGCATATCTTTTAGGTGAGCATTTTAAAAACATTGAACTGAGCGGCTGCTACTCAAGCTACTTAAAAAGAGCATGCGAAACAGCATCTTTCATACGCGACGACTATATTACTTTCGGCGGTATTGAGGAAAAGGACATGGGGCTCTGGGACGGTCTTCCCTTTTCAGAGATTATGGAGCAGTTCCCGGAAACATACAAAGCCAGGGAAAATGACAGAACTGTGCTTCCGGAAGGCGCCGAAACTTTAGATGAGGCACGCCTTCGTTTTTCACAAGGCACAGATATAATTAAATTCCTGACATTTGGAGATATAGCCATTGTTTCACACGGCGGAATTATGACAGATTTTTTCCATAATGATAAGCTGCCATATGCAGGCTACTTTATAACAGATGAAAACCTTAATATAATAGAAGATAATCTGAAAGCCGAAGTTGAAATGACGCCGGATATTGCATACGGGCTTCGCGACGCAGCCGGTATGCTCGATAAAATAAAAATCCACTGCGATGCAGTGGCAAAAGAGGCTTTATATATTGCAGAGCAGCTTCGCAGTAAAGGTATAGAGCTGGATATGAATCTTATAGAGTGCTCGGCAATTCTTCACGATATAGCGCGGCTTGAACCAGATCATGAACAAACAGGTGCTAAATACATCGAAGCTCTTGGTTATCATGATGTTGCAGAGGTTATCCGTCAGCATGCTGAAATGGACAGTGATGACATAAACGAGGCAGCCATAGTATCTCTTGCAGACAAGGTTACAAAAGAAGACCGACATATAACCATAAAAGAGCGTTTTGATATGGTAAGAGATAAATGCCGTGAGTTCGGCATAGAAGATATCCTTGACAGAAGATATTATCAGTCACTTCGCGTAAGAGATAAAATAAATGAAATATGCGGGAAAGAAGTAATCATTTAAATTGGAGCTAAGCTTAATAATCCTTGAGAAAATAATATCTCTTTACTTAATACTTCTTCTGGGTGTAATTATTGTAAAGTGCGGTATTTTAAAAACTGAAGACAGCAAAATACTGTCAGTACTTTCAATATATATAATCTGTCCTTGCATGATTTTATCATCCGTCAGGACAGATGCAGGTCCGGAGCTTTTTAAAGGAATGCTTCTTTCTTTAATTGCAGCATTTATCATGATGGGTCTTGCAATTATTATAACAACGCTTCTTGCAAAACCGTTAAAGCTTGAAGCAGTTGAACAGGTAGCTCTTGAATATCCGAATGCCGGCAATCTTATTCTTCCGATAGTTACATCCGTTCTTGGTCAGGAATATGTGGTCTACGCTCTGGGATTTGTGATTGTTCACACCATTTTGACATGGACACATATGCGCTGCCTTTTAAGCGGAGAATTAAAGCCGGACTTTAAAAAAATAATCCTTAACACCAACATTATAGCAATAATTATTGCTTTCATTATTCTGCTTTTCCGAATCGAACTTCCATACATACTTGATTCTGCGATAAGTGATCTTGGCTCCATGATAGGTCCCGTATCAATGCTTATTACCGGAATGATTATAGGGAATATGGATTTAAAAGAGGTCTTTACCTACAAGCGGGTATGGCTTGTTACAATAGGAAGACTTATAGTTATTCCTATTATTTCTCTTTTGGTACTTAAATTCAGTCCTCTTAAATATATGGCTCCGGACGGGGAAATGATACTCCTTGTCACGCTGCTTGGGGCATCTTCCTGCACAGCATCTTATACCGTGCAGCTGTCGCAGGTATATGGAAGCGATGAAAAGTATGCAAGCAGTATAAATGTCGTAACAACACTTCTTTGTGTAATAACTATACCTGTGATGGTTATACTTTATCAGCTTTAAGTCGATAAAAACTGCATGGTCTTTGGTAGTACAAATTAGAAATTTAAAAAATCTTATAAATACGCGTTAAGTTTATAACATTAAAGATTTTAGTCTCTTAATTGGTCTTTAATATTGAATTGTTATATTATTTTTGGATTTTGGGATTTAACTTTTGTCCTGCATTTTTGCAAAATGATAATAAAATCAGCACGCCTTTTTATGGCGTGCTGATTTTATTATCATTAAGTTGCGTTTCTTCCGCAGCACTTCTTATATTTTTTTCCGCTTCCGCAAGGGCATGGTTCGTTTCTTCCGATTTTCTTGCCTTCACGCCTATAGGGTTCCTGTTTCGGCGTCTCATAAAAATCTTCTATTTGATTTCCCTTGTCAAATCCTTTAAGTATATTGTGTTGCATATGTACCATTGAAATTGCTATATCGATTCCATTCTTCTCTTCTTCATTTACAGCTGTATTATTTTTAAATTCTTTAAGAATTTTCAGTGCCTCTTCATATTTATCGCATTGTGCATAAACTGTGGCAAATGCAATAACAGCTTCAGCGCTTTTCGTTCCTATCTCGTCTTTAATTTCCGATACTTCCTTAAGAGCCTTTTTATTGTCATTCATAAACATTGCAGCTCCCAAGCGGTTTTGAATCTTCGGTTCGAGGTCGCAAAGTCTTGTGTCCGATTTTATTTTATTGTTTTTTACAGGTATATAAGAATTACAAAGATGTATATCTTCATACGTTAATATGCCTTTATCAATAAGTTCAATATAGTTGTATCCTTTAAGTTCCGGAGTTCTCGTTTCGAGAAAAGCCCACATTATATTTTCCCATATTTTTTCCGAATCACATACATCTTCAGGACCTCCAACGGTCTCTGAATAGAATTCATAAAGCTCACATACGTCTGTTGTTCCATTTACAACGCCGGCGTACATTCTTGTGACCGTTTCAGATGTCAGTTCCTTGTCTTTTGTTATTTCAAGCATATTCGAGATTATTATTCCCCAACCTGGACAAAGATCTGTGAGACTCTTTGATATTATTCTGATCTCGCTCTCTTTGAATTTTCTGTATGGAACATCTTTAAGTTTTTCATTGATGCTATCTTTGCATGTAATGGATATGATACTTCCAATACCTACAGGTGTTCCATAAATATAAAATTTCATTCTGCCGTCTTTCGGATCCTTATAGGACAAAACATCTATGGGCTTCGCACAAAGAGCAGAAATTTTAACAAGTTCTATTTCATCTATATGATGTCCAAAGCTGTACTCATATAGCGATGTCAGTTCACTTGACGGAAGTGCCAGGTAAATTCTTAGCAGATTTTCAATGTTTTCTATCTGCTTGCTCGCAACTTTTGATTCTCTTTTCAGGGTTTTATCATCGATTGATGCAAACATTTCCTCAAGTTGCCTCGGTATAGAAAGGCTAACAAATATTTTCCCCTCTTCTTCATCTTCAAAAAGATCAACCCCTATAAGTCCAAGGCTTTGGGCTTTTACAAGAACACTCTTGGAAAAATTATCTATATATTTATGCTCTGACAGTTCTCTTAATTGCTTAAGCTCGTCGACAGAAAATGCATATGTAAGATATAGTGGATTATCTACCCATGCTCTGCTGCATTCTTCTGAAATTATTTCCCATCTTTCAAAATCGTCACTTGGAAGTCCTTTTTCAATGGTTTCTAAGCTCAGCAAGGAACCACCTATAGAATCTAGTGTCTCTCCCGTATCAAAAGCGAGCTCAGCTAAGGTAAAGTCACCTTCGACGTAGCTTAATCCTCCCTGATTTTCTGCAGGAAGTTCAAAGTATTCTTCGAGCTCATCTTCAAGTGTAATCCCGAATAAATCTTCATCTAGTTCATCATCATCTTCAGAAAAGTCATCATCTTTCCAGAAGTCTTCCCAATCGTTATAGCCTTCTGATATTTCAAATTCTGACTTCTGCTGATCCCCATCACCCGGCACCCTTACAGGGAATTTATATCCATTGAGGATGGTTTTTAGATAATATTCGTCCACTGTTGCAGGAATTGCATATTCCTCACCATTGTTAACTGCCCATATTCCTCCGCAGTCTTCCGGAGGATTTCCGCCTTTGATTTTAATAATTTTTGCACAGCGCTCATTGTAATCAGGATCAATTTTTTCAAGAACGATTTTATGCTCCCAGCAATCACCGAAATCATATGTGTAACGGATGTACGGATACCTCCCTATATAATCATCAATCAGCGTCTCATCTTCCTGGTAATTCCAGCTTTCATCATCTATTATTAGTTCCTTGTCGGAGCTGACAAATCCATGAAGATGATTGTCTTCCCAACCAAAAGCAATCTGAATAATTCTATGCAGATCATAAAAAGAAATTTTTTCCGGAAGTTCAATTCTCCTCCATATTGGTGGATGAGAGTTCTCAATCATAATTTTTACAACATATCCTGCCATTTTTATTCCTCCCCGTTTTTGCCTTTCTAGGACGCACTTCTGTTTGTTAATATACTATATTGTCTAGATACATTCAATGAAAGTTCCAAAAATAACACCCCTTCACTTAAGCTTAAAGGCTTCACCATTGCTTATAAAAGATTATTAATGGATATATTTGTTTTATTATTCTGCATTTTGTCATCTCTATGGTCCATACAAATAGTGAAATGCATGGTTTTATTATGTTAAATAATTAACCTCCATTGCCTTTTTCTCATTTTAATACTAGAATGTAAAAAAACATTTGGTGGTGATTTTTTTGAAATTTCAGAAGGACGAACGCAATTTGTCCATGGTCATGGATTTCTATGAGATGACTATGTCAAATGGATACTTTTCAAGTGGAATGAAGGATACTTTAGCAGTATTTGACGTATTCTACCGCAAGAATCCTGATGACGCCGGCTTTTCAATATTTGCAGGACTTGAGCAAATCATAGAATATATTGAAGATCTTCACTTTACTCAAGAAGACATTGAATACTTCCGCTCCCAGAAAATATTCAACGAGGATTTTCTTTCATATCTTAAAGATTACAGATTCAGTGGCGATGTCTATGCGATGAAAGAAGGCACTGTAATATATCCGAATGAGCCCATAATTACTGTTAAGGCTCCGCTTCTTGACTGCCAACTTATAGAGACCGCACTGCTTCTTCAGTTCAACCATCAAAGCCTTATTGCAACTAAGACAAACAGAATCGTCCGTTCTGCTGCGGGTAAAGCTGTATCTGACTTTGGGGCAAGACGTGCGCAAAACCATGATGCAGCAGTTTACGGTGCAAGAGCTGCATATATAGGCGGAGCTGTTGGAACTGCAACTGTACTAGCAGGGCAGATGTTCAACATCCCAATCTCCGGAACAATGGCCCACAGCTGGGTTATGAGCTTTGAAAGCGAGTATGATGCTTTCAAACGCTATGCCGAGGTTTACCCAGATGCATGTCTCCTTCTCGTAGATACTTATAATGCACTTAAAAGCGGAGTTCCAAATGCAATTCGAATTGCTAAAGAAGTGCTTGAACCTATGGGTAAAAGGCTTAAAGGTATACGTCTTGACAGCGGAGACCTTGCATATCTTTCAAAAGAAGCAAGAAAGCTTCTTGACCAAGCCGGCCTTAATGACTGCATAATCGTTGCATCTAATTCTCTTGATGAATTTACAATACGCTCTCTTAATCTGCAGGGTGCAAAAATCGACAGCTACGGAGTCGGCGAAAGGCTTATAACTTCATCTTCAAACCCCGTGTTCGGCGGAGTATACAAGCTTGCAGCGATTGAGCATGACGGAGTACTTGAGCCTAAAATAAAGATTTCAGATACAGTTGAGAAAATTACAAACCCGGGACTTAAGAAAATATACAGAGTATTCGATAGCGAAGGTAAGGCAATTGCGGAATACCTAACTACTGCAGACGAGGAAATAGATACAAGCTCTCATGTAAGATTCATAGATCCGAAGGAATACTGGCGTGTGCGTTACTTTGAAAGCTGCACATTCCGCCTTCTTCAGGTCCCTATATTTATTAACGGCAAGCTCGTATACGAGTGTCCTCCCATTGATGAAATACGTTCTTATGTCCGTCATCAGCTCAACGAGGAGATTTGGAGCGAGGAACAGCGTTTTGAAAATCCTCACGAGCACTATTTCGATATGTCTCCGAAGATGTACGAACTTAAGATGTCACTTCTCAACGAACACAATAATAAATAATAGCAGATGAAAATAGCAATATACGGTGGAAGTTTCAATCCGCCACATCTTGGTCATTTAAGAGTTGCCGAAAATGCTGTTAAAGATATAAATCCGGATTTACTTCTTATAATTCCGGACAACATTCCGCCGCACAAAGAACTTTCAACCAACGCTCCAAGCGCAGAGATTCGCCTTGAGATGTGCAGGATTGCTTTCAAAGATATAAAATGCGCTGAGATTTCAGATATTGAGCTTAATCGTGGCGGACGAAGCTACACGTACGATACTCTCATACAGCTTCATGAAATGTACCCTCAAAGCGAATTTGTTCTCATAATCGGCAAGGACAGTATGGATTCTTTCTATACATGGCACCGTCCTGAAGATATTCTCAAGCTCTGCACGCTCTATGTAGCGCCAAGGCCTGATGGTTCAGAGAGTTCAAGTGAAGCAAGAAATATGCTTTCCACCGAGCGATATTCTCCAATGTTAAGTGATGAAATAAACAAATTTATACAGGATAACGATCTTTATAAATAAAACAAGGCCGGTACTGACGTACCGGCCTGTTTTTTTACATTTCTTCGCAGCTGCCATAAATTAATCTTTCGATTGCTATAGGTGGAAACCCCGTAGCTTGCTGCTGGGAGGAAGCCTTGCAGACTTTAACCTCAAGCAGTTTATTCAAAACGTTTCCCTTATTTATAAATTCTTGAAACTCTCTCAAAAATTTTTCTCATAATAACACTTCAATATCTTCATATTCATAAGTTATGATGTAGTAGATTTCAAAATATCCCTGTGAAAACTTAACGTCACGTATATCTCCATTATCCTCATACCTGAAGACAATATGTGCATCTTCCATCATCATATAGTTTGAAGCAACATTTATATAACTGATGCTTTCATCGCTATTGTAGCCTATGGTAGATGAAAAATCCATATAAACATTATTTATAAATTTTTTACTTCTTAATGAGGATACAAGGCCGTTCGAATCATGATACCCAATCTTTACATAATTTTCATTTCCGGTACCTTCATCACGCTCGACGCGTTCAAGATTTCCGTCTTCATCGTAAATATATCTTGCAACTACAACCTTATCCCCGTTTGTGTAGGTTTCATTATCCAGCCTGTCACCATCATACTCATAATCCACGGTAAATCTTACAACCGCTTCTTCTGAATCATAATTCATTCTCGTTACTTTAGATACATTTCCGTTTTCATCATACTCATAAAGATCAACACCGGGTATTGAAACGTAATATATAAACTGAGGATTATAATATCTTTCATAGTAGCTGTATGCCTTTGAGTCAGCCTTCAAAAGACGTCCGTATTCGTCATATTCGAAATAGTAATAGTCATCGCTGTTGTCTACAGCCTCCGCAGAAGTATCCTGAATGACATTAACGCAGCTGATGACGTGTTTAATCGTTGTCTCTTTGTTATCTGCATAGGCTGCCGGTATCTGTGTCAGTAAAACGGCTACTGACAACAAAGCCGATAAAAATCTATTCAATTATTATCTCCGTTCTTTTTTTAATTTTTAGTCTAGCACCATAAATTTATTTATAAATACTAACATTTTGTCACATATATTTCAATTATATAATTGATATCGTCAAAATGTGGCTTATGAAATACATCATTTTATAAACTTGTTTGCTTAAACCACACTGCAATTTATGAAGCATTTATGAAATATCTGCATTTTTTCTAGCAATAGGACCTACATTATTATATAATACCTATGTATGGATAATAGCAGTAAGATAAAACAGAAAATCACATCCGTTGTAGCCGCTTCAAGTATACTCTTAAGCGGTCTAATCAACTCGCCTTCTGCTATTCCGCCGGAACTTATTTCTGACAGGATTGATTCACCTCCGGGAATTGAATTTGTTTTAAGCAACGCAGATGACCTTGGAGATGATGACGATGCTCTTCCCGAGGAAGAAAAGCAGAAACGTCGAGGCAAATTCTCTTCATGGTACTATTCACAGAAGCTTGGCATACGCCTTCTGATTGCAATTGGTATTGCCCTTTTTTCCTGGGCTGTATTAGGCGCTATATACATCTCTGTATCACCTGCTATGCCTGTACTTGTAAAAGCCGTTTTCAGAACAGTCATTGTTGCATTTCTGATTCTTGAAACTTATGTCCTTATAGCTAAATCACTTTCAGAAAATATAAAGCTTAAAACTCTGCTAAACTGGAAAGTAATTGTAGCCCTCATAATCGGTGCATGTTTGCTCAGTTACGGACTTAAGTTTTTAATTTCTGCAATATTCGTTAACGCGTAGTTCAAATTTTATTATTATAATCTGATTATCTTAACTATCAGGAGTACTCTATCTTGAAAAAAAATTTGGCTTTCATTATATGCCTCGCGATGATATTTACACTTGCAGCATGTTCTTCCTCTTCAAAATCGCAGGAAGTTGAAGCAACCCCTGCACCGGAATTTGTATATAAAGCTACCTTCACTCCACTTGCATACAATACTCGTGTTAACTATGTACCTGCATACTATACCGATGACGGAATATATGTGACAGGCTATGATATAGTTGGCTCTTCCGCCCCCGAAGGTGTTGAAGAGGAATATTTCGGGCAGTATGATATCCGTGAAAATCGTATATTTTATGTCGATTACAGCGGTAATATGAAAAAACTTGAAAACTACGTACCCGTCCCATCTATCGAAGCCGAAGAAGGCCAGTATGATTTTATCTGCAGCTCATATTTAACCGGTGTTTCTCTTAACAGTCGAGGAAATCTTGCCGTAATGGAAACTCAGTACTGTTCATGGAACGATATTGATGGTCTTTCATGGGAAGATAATGATTACTATGAATCATATCATTTTACAGAGAGAATGTATTTCAGAGAGCTCAGTCCCGATGGAACAGAAATAGGTTGCACAGAGTATATTCCTGAAGGTGACGATACAATCTATTCCGAGTGCGTTCTTGATAATGACGGAAATTTCCTCGCAACAAAGTATGCATCTTCAAACGGAACCTACAGCATACTGGGGATAGGAACAGATGGTAATGTTGCCTATGAAATTCCGATCGATAACTATGCTGAAAGTTTCTTCAAGCTTTCCGACGACACAATTTATGTCGTAAGCTGGTCTGACGGTCTTCAGATGAAAGAGCTGGATATTGAAAACAAAAAGCTTCTTGATGGTTACAGTATTCCCGGCGATGCATATACAATATATACAGGTGGCGGTGACTACGACATTTACTATACAAGCGGAAATTCTTTTTACGGAATGAACGTTGGTGATGAAGAAGCCGAAAAACTTTTTTCCTGGATTGACTGCGATGTAAATGCAATCGACGTTCCGAAAGTTGGCATTATGTCTGACGGAACAATACGCACTCTGCTCCTTGATTTTGACTCATCGGACATGGTATATAACATTGACCTTGCAAGCATCAAGAAGGAAGCCTATGACCCTAATACATCAAAAAAAGAGCTGACTCTTGCAACGCAATACTTATCTGATGATTTACGCGAAGCCGTAATATCTTTTAACCGCAAAAGCGAAGATACGCGAATTATCATAAAAGACTATTCCGAGTTTAATACCGAAGAGGATTATTCTGCAGGCACTACAAAAATGACTACAGAAATAATTGCCGGGAATTTGCCGGATATAATAGATTTAAACGGAATGCCGGCAACACAGTTTGCATCAAAAGGGATACTTGAAGACCTTTACCCTTATTTAGATGCAGACAGTGAGCTTAGCCGTGACGATTACTTTGAAAATGTACTTGCAGCAGCTGAAAATGACGGAAAACTTGTGCATACCGTTTCCTACTTTTATCTGCAGACAGTTGTAGGGGCGGCATCTCTTGTAGGTGACCTTCCCGGATGGGACTATGATGAATTCAACGCTGCGCTTTCTCTTCTTCAAGCAGATGTTGAAGACGCAACCGCTTTTGATATCTATACAACGCGCTCCGAAATTCTTCCGATACTTCTCAGCCTTGATATGCGTGATTTTGTCAACTGGTCAACCGGCAAAGTAGATTTTAACAACAATGAATTTATTGAGCTTTTAAAGTTTGTAAAAGAATTCCCCACAGAGTATAACTGGGATGATTATCAGTGGGAAACAGATTCAACCGAGAATAGGCTATCCCAGGGCAAACAGATGCTTTACCGTGAATCGATATCCAGTACTGATACTCTTATGTACCTTGAGTCTTGCTTCAAGGGTACGCCAATCACATTTATAGGCTATCCTACATACAACGGAGTCGGAAACACAATCGGTGTTGATTCAGGCCTTGCAATAACAACAACCTGTAAAGACAAGCAAGCTGCATGGGATTTTATAAAAACCCTTATGACTGCAAAAACTTATGAGAACTCTTACAGATATTACGGACTTCCTGCCATAAAATCTGTTTTTGATAAGCAGATTAAAAGTGCAACCACCGTACAATATAAGATTGGCAATGACGGACAGTATGAACTCGATTCAGATGGAAACCGTATCCCTCAAGAGCGTTACTTTGCCAACAACTCAGATCTTTATTCATACTATTCACTTTCAGAAGATGTCGCGCAGGCATTTCGCGATGCAATTGACTCCTGTGACAGAGTTTATGATATGGACGAAAGTATCATAAGCATAGTGAGCGAAGAAGCCGAAGCATTTTTCTCTGATCAGAAAAGTGCAGAAGATGTTGCAAAACTTGTACAATCAAAGGTTTTTATTTACGTAAATGAATAACTCAAAGAGCACGAAAAAATTATATCGGCGTCGGGATACACTTAACTCGATGGCCTTCTTATCCCCGAGTCTCATCGGGGTATTCGTGTTTTTCGTTGTTCCTTTTTGTGTTGTAATTTATTACTCTTTAATCGATGGCATAGCTTCCAAAGAGTTTGTCGGTCTTGATAATTACATCGCGCTATTTAGCAATAACGCTTTTAAATTAGCTTCAAAGAACACTCTGGAATTTTCCCTTTTAGCAGTACCTTTGGCAGTTATTCTTGCTCTTTTGCTTGCTGTAATGCTCGAAGCAAGAATTCCCGGAAAGAGCTTTTTCAGATCTTTCTTTTTGAGCCCAATGATGGTACCTGTTGCCTCGATTGTTCTTATCTGGCAGGTTCTTTTCAACTATAACGGAACCATCAACGCAGTACTATCAACAAATATAGACTGGCTTCAGTCAGAATATGCAAAAATCGTCGTACTTGTTCTTTTTCTATGGAAAAATCTCGGCTACAACATGATTCTTTTCATGGCGGGGCTTTCCAATATCCCGAAAGATCTTTTGGAAGTTGCTGACGTTGAAGGAGCATCTGAAATATATAAATTCTTCAGTATAAAGCTCAGATATCTCTCACCTACCATCTTGTTTGTAGCAATACTTTCACTAATAAATTCATTTAAGGTTTTCCGTGAAGTTTATCTGCTTGCAGGTGATTACCCTTATGAATCACTTTATATGCTGCAGCATTTCATGAACAACACCTTCCGTTCACTCAACTATCAGAAGCTTTCATCAGCTGCCGTAATAATGGCAATTGTAATGGTATTTGTCATATGGCTTCTTTTCAAAGTTGAAGACTGGTTTGGAAAGGATGTCGAGGGATGAAAAAGAAAAAGAAGTATTTTTCAAGAGGCGTGATGTTCATCCTCTGTCTTATATTTGCTCTGGTATTTCTCATGCCGACCGTCCTTACATTTACAAACTCTTTAATGACGGAAAGCGAAATAAATTCCAACTACGGCATGATATTTTCAACCACCAACGGCGGTTATGTTTCAAAAGTTGTAAACCTTAAATTCATTCCGGACAAAGTAACATTTAACCAGTACATCTCAGGTCTTATTAAAACTCCTGAATATCTTTTAAAATTCTGGAATTCTGTTATACTTGTCGTGCCAATCGTAATATTTCAGGTAGGTATTGCCTCAGTTGCAGCATATTCGTTTACGAGGTGGCGTGGTAAAATTCGAAGCGGTATATTCTTCTTTTACGTTATCTTAATGCTTATGCCGTATCAGGTAACTCTGGTGCCTAACTATCTGGTAAGTAATTGGCTCGGCATACTCAATACCAGATGGAGCATCATACTTCCCGGAATATTTGCACCCTTTTCTGTATTTCTACTTACAAAATTCATGAGACGTATTCCCTACTCACTAATTGAGGCTGCAAAAGTAGATGGGGCAAGCGAGTGGGAAATATTTTCCAAAATATGTCTTCCGCAGTGCAGATCCGCACTTTACTCAATTGCGATACTTGTTTTTATTGATTATTGGAACATGGTTGAGCAGCCCATAATCCTTCTGGAAGATGCGGATATGCAGCCACTTTCTGTATATTTAAGCAATATAACATCAGGCGAAATAGGCCTGGCCTTTGCAATGGCAACCGTATATATGCTTCCTTCACTACTATTATTCCTCCATGGTGAGGAGTACCTTGTCGAAGGAATTGCAGCAAACACAGGCAGTGTGAAAGGATAAGAAAATTATATGGAAACTAAACAGTCAAAAAGAGAATGGGTTAAAACAGCAGCGATAATATTGCTATCTGTTTTGCTCATACTTACCCTTTTTTCGCAGACAATTTTGAATGCATCATTGCCTGAAGTTTCAACATCCGCAGTTCAAAGCGGTCCGATAACTGCAAAAGTCAAGTGCACGGGCACAGTTTCTGCAATCGGTAAAACTGAAATAAAAGCTACCGCCACACAGTCAGTTGCATCTGTTAAAGTTAAAGAAGGTGCCGA
>R06__coassemble_160_pt1 | contig 25473 bp, 23 predicted proteins | sample R06__metabat2_high_PE_044 | metagenome-assembled genome bin R06
TGCTAGTATAGCTCAGTCGGTAGAGCAGCTGATTCGTAATCAGCAGGTCGTGTGTTCGAGTCACATTACTAGCTTATAAAAGGAAAGCTCATACTTTGAGCTTTCCTTTGTTTTTTAAGCATATTTAAAAGGTGTATATATACTTGGAATCTTGTTAAAAGAAATTTTTAATAAGATTTAAAATTTCTTTTTAAATAGTAACAAAATGTAATTAAATCATTGCAAGGATTAAGATATTAATATAATATAGTAAAATATGTACGAAAAAATAATTGTAAAAGGTGCAAGGGAAAATAACCTTAAAAATATTGATGTAGAGATACCAAGAGATAAACTTGTTGTTGTAACAGGACTTTCTGGAAGTGGAAAAAGCTCGCTCGCATTTGATACTGTTTATGCAGAAGGGCAGAGGAGATATGTTGAATCTCTTTCATCATATGCAAGAATGTTTCTCGGACAGATGGACAAACCGGATGTAGATTATATAGACGGATTATCTCCAGCTATTTCTATTGACCAGAAAACTACTTCTAAAAATCCAAGATCTACTGTAGGTACTGTTACGGAAATATATGATTATCTCAGACTTCTATGGGCAAGAATAGGTATTCCTCATTGTCCTAAATGCGGTAAGGTTATATCTCGCCAGAGTATTGACCAGATAGTAGATAAAATTCTAGAGCTTGGTGACGGTACAAAAATACAAGTTCTTTCACCTGTTATTAGAGGAAGAAAAGGTGAACATCAGAAAGTTATTGAAGATGCTGTTAAAGCGGGATATGTTAGAGCTCGTATAGACGGTGAAACTGTAGAACTTTCTGAAGAAATTACTCTTGCTAAAAATAATAAGCACAACATAGATATTATTGTTGACAGGCTAGTTGTTAAAAAAGACGCACTTCGACGCATTACTGATTCATGTGAGACTGCTCTAGCTCTTGCAGACGGAGTTATGTATGTCGATTTAGTTTCCGATGGAGAAGTTTTAACCTTTTCTCAAAATTATGCATGTGAAGATTGCGGTATTTCCATTGAAGAATTGTCTCCGAGATTTTTTTCTTTTAATAATCCGAGAGGAGCCTGTCCTACATGTACTGGACTTGGTGTTCAACGACTTGTAGATCCTGATTTAGTAATTACTAATCCTAATCTTTCAATTATTCAGGGATGTGTTAATGTTGACGGATGGAATAATCCGAAACCTGAGACAATTGCCAGAATGTATTATGATGCACTGGCGAAAAAATTCGATTTTTCACTTTCAACACCATGGTGTGAATTGCCAGAAATAGCAAAGGATGCAATTCTTTTTGGTACGGGAAAAGAGAAACTGGAGCTACATTATAGTAAAGCCGGCGGATACGGCACCATAAAAAGAGAGTTTGAAGGACTTATCAATAATCTTACAAGGCGTTACGCTGAATCCGGAAGTGAAGCATCTAAAGACCATATAGAAGATTGTATGTCAGAAATACCTTGCCCTGAATGTAAAGGAAAACGTCTTAAGGCGGAAGCTCTTGCTGTCACGGTAGGAGGTATGAATATAATTGATTTTACCGAACTGCCGATCAAGACTGAACTTGAATTTATAGAAAATCTTGAATTAAATGAGACAGAATCTATTATAGCTGACCAGATATTAAAGGAAATAAAGGCCCGTCTTAATTTTCTTATATCTGTAGGTCTTGGTTACTTGTCCCTTTCACGAAAAGCTGTTACGTTGTCAGGCGGTGAAAGTCAGAGAATTCGTCTTGCAACTCAGATAGGTTCGGGACTTATGGGAGTTCTTTATATACTTGACGAACCAAGTATCGGATTGCATCAAAGAGATAATGAAAAACTTATACAAACTCTAAAATATCTTCGTGATATCGGAAACTCATTAATAGTAGTTGAGCATGATGAAGATATGATGAGAAGTGCTGACCATATTATTGATATAGGTCCCGGTGCAGGTGTTTATGGTGGAAATCTTGTTTGTTCCGGAACTTTTGAAGATATCTGTAATTGCGAAGAGTCTGTAACCGGCAAATATATGAGCGGTAAATTAAAAATTGATGTGCCAAATACACGAAGATATGGCAACGGGAAGAAAATAGTTATCACAAAGGCATGTGAGAATAATCTTAAAAATTTAGATGTTGAATTTCCGTTGGGACAATTTATCTGTGTAACGGGTGTTTCGGGAAGCGGAAAATCATCACTTGTAAATGAGGTCCTTTATAAAACAGCATCTTCTATTAAAATGCGAACTAAAGTTAGACCCGGCAAGTGTGAAAAGGTTGAAGGTCTTGAGTTTATAGATAAGGTTATATGTCTTGACCAAAGTCCGATAGGAAGAACGCCACGTTCAAATCCTGCTACTTATACAGGCGTGTTTTCAGATATTCGTGAATTGTTTGCAACTACTACAGAGGCAAAACTTCGTGGCTATAATCAGAGTAGATTTTCATTTAATGTTAAGGGTGGAAGATGCGAAAGCTGTCAGGGAGACGGCCTAATTAAGATAGAAATGCATTTTCTTTCAGATGTTTTTGTGCCATGTGAGGTTTGCCAAGGTAAAAGATATAATAGAGAAACTCTTGAAGTTAAATATAAAGGAAAGACAATAGCCGATGTTCTTGACATGACTGTATGTGAGGCATGTGACTTCTTTTCAAACCAGTCGAAGATATTGTCAAAAATATCTGCACTAAATGATGTAGGTCTTGGCTATATTAAACTCGGACAGTCTTCAACCACATTATCCGGCGGCGAAGCGCAAAGGGTTAAACTTGCGACGGAGTTATCAAGAAAAAGTACTGGCAATACCTTATATATTCTTGATGAACCGACTACAGGTCTTCATATAGCTGATGTGCATCGTTTACTGGATATTCTTCAAAAACTTACTGATGCAGGCAATACCGTAGTTGTTATTGAGCATAATCTTGATGTAATAAAGGTAGCAGATACCATAATTGATCTCGGCCCTGAAGGCGGAGATGAAGGTGGATATCTTGTCTTTACAGGAAGTCCTGAAGATTGTGCACGCTGTGAATCTAGCTTTACTGGTAAATTTCTTAAGAAAGTACTTTAACTCATGGATGAATATGAAAATATAGATATAATAGAGGGGACCGTCGCATCTGTACTTTTCAGTAATGAAGAGAATGGTTATACCGTGGTCAGAATCAACGGGGACATTGTAGTTGGATGTTTCCCGGATGTTTTGCCGGGTGAAAAGATGATCTGCGAAGGTGTTTGGGTTGAACATCCGAATTTCGGCAAACAGTTTAAGGCTGAGACCGTTACAAGATTTTTGCCAAATGACTGTGAGTCTATATTTACATATCTTGCCTCCGGAGCAATACGTGGTCTTGGTGTTGCTACTGCTACACAGATTGTCAATCTTTTTGGTGAGGACAGTCTTGATATTATAGAAAATGATCCATTAAGGCTTACTGAGATTAAAGGAATTTCAAAATCAAAGGCCGTTTCTTTTTCCGATACATTTAAACTTAAAACTTTTTTAAGGCGATTAATTGAACTTCTCAGTGACTACAATATCAGGCCATTTATTGCAATGCGGCTTTATAACCTTTATGGAAGTGACGCACTAAGCAAAGTAAGGGAAAATCCATACTTGATTTCATATCCTGAAATAGGCGGATCATTTGCAGAAGCGGATAATATGGCGTTGGACATGGGATTTGAAGAAAATTCAAAATTCCGTATAAAAGCAGCTATTATATTTGAACTTAATCATAACCTTTTAAATGGTCATTGTTTTATTCCCAAAGATTCCCTTATTAAGGCAACTTATAATCTTATTTCAGCTGAAATTGATAGGATTGAGACATGTGTTGATGAACTTGCAATTTCCGGAGATATTGTAAAAGAAACTATTAAAGATATAGAGGCTGTGTATCTGCCACATATATATGAAGCAGAGACGTATGTAGCAAAACGTCTGTCATCAATGAAAGACAGAGTTCAGATTATTACAGGTGGACCGGGTACAGGTAAAACAACTTCTATTATAAAATTACTCGATAAATTTGATGAACTTAACTGTAAAGTACTTCTTGTTGCACCTACCGGACGCGCTGCAAAAAGGATTACAGAAGTTACACATAGAGAGGCTTCGACTATCCATCGTCTGCTCGGTGTTAAACCGCAGGACGAAGCAGGAAAAGTTTCATTTGTACATAATGAAGATGATAAGCTTAACTGTGATGCTGTTATACTTGATGAAAGTTCTATGGTCGACATTCTTATTATGGAGGCTTTATTAAAAGCATTGCCGAATGATGCTAAACTTATCATGGTTGGAGACGTTGACCAGCTTCCGCCGGTTGGTCCCGGTTATGTATTTAAATCAATGATTGAGAGTGAATGTTTTCATACTGTTAAACTTACTGAAATATTCAGACAATCAAATGACAGTATGATTGTTAAAAATGCTCACATTATCAATAAAGGACAAATTCCTGATTTTAGTCTGAATTCAGGTGATTTTTTCAGACTGAGAAGACTTGAAGCAGCGTCTGCTGTTGAAACAGTTGTGGAGCTTTGCTCTAAACGTTTACCTGAAAAAATGAATATTCAGCCTGCAGATATTCAGGTTCTTTCACCATCAAGAAGAGGAGAGCTTGGTACAGTTAATCTTAATGCCAAACTTCAGGAAGCATTGAATCCTCATGAAGATATAAAAAAAGAACATAAATATGGTGATAGGATATTTCGTGAAGGTGACAGAGTTATGCAAATCAGGAATGATTATGATATTATCTGGCACAATGCAGATTTTTCCGAAGCCGGATGCGGAATATTTAATGGGGATGTAGGTTATATCAAAACCATTGATTTGAACAATGAAGTCATAGATGTTGACTTTGACGGTAAGATTACGTCTTATGGTTTCGGACTGTTAAATGAACTTGAGCATGCATGGGCAATCACAGTTCATAAAGCGCAGGGATGTGAATTTAAAGCCGTTGTTCTAGCACTTTCCAATTTCTCAAGACTGCTTATGACTAGAGATGTTCTTTATACTGCAGTTACAAGAGCTAAAGATCTTTTGATTATAGTTGGAAATGAAAAAGACGCTGTATCTATGATTGAAAACGGAAAAAAAGGAAAGAGATTTACTTTCTTAAAATACAGATTAAAAAAATTCTGCTCCTAGGCAGTTTGAAGGAGTTTTATAAATGCTGATATTTGAAAAAGACATAGCTGTAGATATGGGTACTTCAAGCACTTTGCTGTTTGAACAGGGTAAGGGAATTGTTGCGCGTGAACCTACTGTTGTTGCAGTGGATAAATATAATGGAAAAATTTTAAAAATAGGTGAAGAAGCGGAAAAAATGCTTGGACGTACTCCGGCAAATATTGTTGCGATTCATCCTATTAATGCAGGTGTAATTTCAGATTATGAAATTACTGCTTCCATGCTTAAAGACCTTATTTCAAGAATTACATCTTTTTCACTTTTTAAACCGGCGCTTCTGGCTTGTGTACCAAGCAGCATTACTGGCGTTGAAGAAAGAGCTGTTATAGATGCAGCTGTTGAAGCAGGTGCCAGAAAAGTATATCTTTTGGAAAACGCTGTTGCTACCGCAATGGGTGCAGGCGTTGATATATCAAAGGCTGATGGACATATGGTAATTGATATCGGTGGAGGTACAACTGATGTTGCCATAATTTCTGTTGGCGGTGTTGTTGAATGTGAGTCGATTAAGACTGCAAGTACTTCATTTGATGAATCAATAGTTAAATATATTCGTAACCAGTATAATATGCTAATCGGTCTTTCAACTGCTCAAGAACTTAAAAAAAGTATCGGTGGTGTAATACCAAGACCGGATGCAGGTGTTGAAGAAGTAAAAGGAAGAAATCTTACAAATGGACTTCCTAAAACTATTAATATAACTTCAGGAGAACTTGTTGATGCTTTTGTTGAACCTGTAAATAAGATTCTTGATGCCATTCATACTGTTTTAGAACGTACGGCCCCTCAACTTGTTGGTGACCTGGATAAAAACGGAATTATAATGTCCGGTGGGGGAAGTATGATATATGGCATTGACAGACTTATTGAGAGGTCGACTGGTATCAGAACTATAGTTGTTGATGATCCGGTTTCATGTGCAGCATATGGTGCCGGAAAAATGTTGAACCATCTTGATGATCTACAGGATGGTATGCAGAATTTCTATCGTAAACGTCAGTTGAAAGGATGAAAACTATGTCTATTTTAGAAAATTTAAGCCAGAAAACAGCAAAGATTTTTAAGAAAAAGAAAAACTCTATATGTTCGGTTGTTATTGTTGCGGCAGGAAACTCCTCACGTATGGGACAAGACAAAACCCTTATGGAACTCGGTGGAATTCCGGTTATTGTCAGAACTGTAAAAGCTTTTGACGATGTGGAATCTGTCGGTGAAATTATTCTTGTTACAAAGCAAAGCAGTATTGAAGAATTAGCAGATGTAGTAAATTCATATAAGCTCACTAAGGTCAGCAAAGTAATTGCAGGTGGTGCTAATCGTTCAGAATCATGTTTGGCCGGTGTATCTGCTGTAAATAAAAAGAGTAAACTTATAGCAATACATGATGGTGCCAGACCTTTTGTAACAAAAGAACTTATTGAAGATTGCATTAAATCAGCTGAAGATTATCGTGCTGCAGTTCCGGGCATCAAGTGTAATGATACTCTTAGGTATTATGAAAATGATTTTATTTCAGGCGTTATTGACAGAAATAAAGTCGTAAGAATTCAGACACCGCAGGTATTTGAAGCAGACATAATTAAAGGTGCTCTTACACATGTAGTTGAAAATCATATTGTTGTTACCGATGATTCATCAGCTGTTGATTTGCTTGGCATAAAATCCAGAATAGTTGACGGGGATGAAAACAATATAAAACTTACTACTCCTTCGGATATGGTTGCAGCCGAATCCATACTCAAGGCCAGAGGTGAAATCATTTGAGAATTGGGCACGGATATGATGTGCATAAACTTACAGAAGGCAGGAATTTAATTCTTGGGGGTATAAATATTCCTCATGATAAAGGACTTTTAGGTCATTCCGATGCCGATGTTCTTGTTCATGCGCTTATGGATGCAATGCTTGGTGCTGCTGCAATGGGTGATATAGGTAAACTATTCCCGGATAATGATGATAAGTTCCTTGATGCAAACAGCATTGAATTATTAAAGGTTGTAAAATTAAAGCTGTATGAAAATGGCTATGAGCTAATTAATGCCGATTGTACTGTTATTGCACAGAAACCGAAGCTTGCACCTTATATTTTAAATATGAGAAAAAATATTGCAGATGCTCTTGAATGCGATATCAGTCAGATTAGCGTAAAAGCTACTACAGAGGAAAAACTCGGCTTTACCGGAAATGAGCTTGGTATTGCAGCCCATGCTGTTGTTTTAATTCGTGATTTGGATAGTGTTATATGAGTTACATCAATAATTATATATGGAAATTTGGCAATTATTTGTCTTCTATAAGAGTTTCCGATATCCTGGATATATTAATAGTTGCATTTGTTATCTACAGGCTTATTCTTCTTGTTAGAAAAACCAATGCGAAAAATCTTGCCAAGGGTATTCTGATTTTTATGCTTGTGCTTGGTCTATCTGGTCTTATGAATCTGACCATGACCAGCTACATTTTGAAAAAGGCTATGGAACTTGGTCTAATATCCATTGTCATTTTATTTCAGCCTGAACTCAGACGTATTCTTGAAAAAATCGGCAGTTCTCTGTCATCATCAAGCAGATTAAATTCAGAGCCTAGAATTGAAAATGCGATTACACAAATTGTTCTGGCTTGTAAAGATATGTCTGAGTCTAAGACAGGCGCACTTATTATTTTTGAAAGAGATATCAAGTTAAGTGATATTGTAGATACCGGCACAGTAATAGATTCAGAGGTATCTGCAGAACTTATAAAAAATATTTTTTACAATAAAGCTCCGTTACATGACGGTGCAATGATTATAAAAGACGGCAGAATTTGTGCAGCCGGATGTGTTTTACCGCTTACAAAAAGTACTAATTTGTCAAAAGATCTTGGAATGAGACATCGGGCCGGTATAGGATTGTCAGAAGTATCAGATGCTGTTGTTGTTATTGTATCCGAGGAAACAGGCTCGATTTCGGTTGCGATTGAAGGCATGCTCAAAAGACATCTTAAATACAATATGTTTGATAAACTTCTTCGTACAGAGATTATTAATGATTATGTTGAGGAAAAGACCACGGGATTTCAGGATATTATAAAAAAAGTTCTTGGTTTTGATTTTATAAGCAGAAATTCAGATCGTAAGGAGGTGTCGGATGAAGAAAATAACAGATAATAATATTTTCTGGATGGTAGTTTCTTTACTGGCTTCCCTTACATTATGGATTTTTGTTTCAAGTAACGAAAATGATACTATTTCCAAACAATTTAATGGAGTAACCGTCGAACTTCTTGGAGAGAGTATACTTCAGGAATCGAAAGGTCTTACAGTATCAGACCTTAGTACTAATACTGTTTCTGTGACCATATCAGGGCCAAGAAGAATTTTATCTACTTTAAGCAGTGATTCACTAAAGGCAACTGTTGATGTATCAAAGCTTTCACAATCAGCTTATGCAACAATGCAGTACTCAATTTCATTTCCTAATGGTATAGATACATCATCATTAACAGTATCAAGAAAAGTTCCTGACTCGGTAAACTTTACGGTATCTAAAATAATTGAGAAAGAAATTCCGGTTAAAGGTATTTTTAATGGGTTTGCTAAGGAAGGTTATTCCGTTGAATCGATACAGTGCTCACCTTCAACTATTATTGTTTCAGGTCCTGAATATATAGTAAATACTATTTCATATATTTCAGCTGAGGTTACTGCCGAGGATATTACAAGTACGTATGTTGAAGAGGTAGGCATTACACTAAATAGTGAGTCCGGTAGCCGTATTGAAAAAGACGGACTTACATTTTCATCTGACATAGTTACAGTTACTGTACCTATTTTAGCAATTAAAAATGTGAATCTTGGCGTTAGTATTATTTCTGGCGGCGGTGTTGATGAGAATAATTATAATGTCTCAATTGAACCGCAATATATTACTATCAAGGGAGATACACAAAAAATCGGTTCTCTTAATCAACTGATAATTGGTTCAGTTGATCTGTCACAGGTGGAAAGTTCTCCGTATACTAAAACCTTCTCCATAACATTAGATAATGATATTACAAATGTTTCCGGAGAGACGGAGGCTGAATTTACAATAGAATTTCTTGGGGTAGAAACAAAAACTTTAAATGTTACGGATTTCCGTATTGAGAATTGTCCGGAAGGTTATGAATCAAAAGTTGAAAATAATAAACTGACGGTAAAAATAAGAGGAACGTCAGAAAATATATCTCAGATTAAAGACAGCAATGTTTATATTGTACTGGATATGACAGAGTTTACCAATCAGACAGGTTCTGTTGATGTTCCGGCTAAGGTTTATGTTGAAGGCTATGATAATTGTGGCGCTGTAGGAAGTTATTCTGTGCAGGTTACATTAAAGAAAGTTGAGTGATTGAATGACTCAAGATGCTGTTGTTTTAAATACCTTCAATAATGGAATGGCTGAGGTCGTAGTTATTCGCGGAACTGCTTGCGGATCCAACTGTGGAAACTGCGAGTCTTGTATATATCAGAATGAGCTTCATACTACTGCAAAAAATACAGTTAATGCTGTCAAAGGGCAGCATGTTGAAATTGAAAGCAGTACAAAAGAGGTATATAAAGCTGAATTTATTATATATATAATACCTATTTTACTGCTTATTATCGGGTTTATATTTGCCACTGTATTAGGTGCAAGCGAATTAATAGGTGCTTTAGTTGGTTTTGTTTTTTTGATTGTTGGAGCATTTATAATAGTAAGAACGCAGAAAAATAAACCGGGAATAGCGTTTGAAATTGTGAGGATATTATATGATTAAAAGTATGACCGGATACGGATATGCCAAAGGCAGTGCGGAAGGTTTTGATGTAACTGTTGAGCTTAAAAGTGTAAATAACCGATATCTTGAAACTTCAGTACGTTTACCACGTAATTTCCTGTTTGCGGAAGATACCATAAAGAAAGCAGTTCAATCACATATTTCAAGGGGTAAAGTTGATGTTTTTATAACAATTAATTCATCATTAGTTGATGATGTTACTGTTAAAATTAATGAATCACTATTACTCAGTTACATCAATGCCGTTAAATCAATTTCAGATAAATATGGGTTGACTTATAATCTTTCATCTCTGGACGCATCAAAATTTCCAGATGTACTTACAGTTGAAAGAAATGAACTTGATTCCGAACTTATTTCATCCGGAATTGAGGCAGTTGTGGAAAATGCATTGTCTGATTTTGACGCGATGAGAACAAGGGAAGGGGAAAGACTTAAAGACGATATCTTTAAAAAGATTGATATTATAGAGTCATATGTTGAGATTGTTGAAAAGGAGTCTCCCAACACTGTAAAAAAATATACAGAGCGTCTTCTTGAAAAAATGAATGAAGTTTTAGCTTCCGGAGTTGCTGATGAGAACAGAATAATTGAAGAGGCTGCAATTTTTGCCGATCATATTGCTGTTGATGAGGAAACTGTAAGGCTGAGATCACATATATCTCAACTTAAGTTAATGCTACAGGGTAATTCTCCTATAGGAAGAAAAGCTGATTTTCTTATCCAGGAATTTAATAGGGAAGCTAATACTATCGGATCAAAATGTCAGAATTCAGATATTGCGCATGTAGTTGTGGATTTAAAATCTGAAATTGAAAAAATCCGTGAACAGATTCAGAACTTGGAGTGATTGTATATGGACATGCTTTCTATCGGTTTTGGAAATTATGTATCACCGGGACATATTTTATCAATTGTAAGTCCGGATTCTGCTCCGATTAAAAGACTGATTGCCGAGTGCAAAGATAAGGGATTGCTCATTGATGCGTCTTTCGGCCGTTCTACCAAATCAGTTATTATTGCGGATAATGGTAATGTTATTTTATCCTCTTTAACTACAGAGGTTCTTATTTCAAGACTTGAAGAATTAGATAATACAGAAGGAGAATAATATGGACAAGGGTAAACTTATAGTATTGTCAGGACCAAGCGGTGCAGGAAAAGGTACAGTAGCGGCTATGCTCCTTGAAAAACGTAATGATACATGTTTTTCCGTTTCTGTTACAACCAGAAAACCAAGACCCGGAGAAGTCAATGGTAGAGAATATTTTTTCGTTGAACTTGATGAGTTTGATTCAATGGTTAGAAATAATGAATTACTTGAGCACGCAGAATATGTTGCCAATAATTACGGGACACCAAGAAAATATGTTGAGAATAAACTTGCAGAGGGAATTAATGTATTACTTGATGTTGAAGTCAATGGTGCAAGGCAGATTAAAGAACTGATGCCGGATGCTGTTTTTGTTTTTTGCGCGCCACCTTCTCTTGAGGAACTGAAGAAGAGATTAGTTAATCGTGGAACAGAAAGTGACAGAGCAATTGAAGCCCGTCTTATTCGTGCAAGACAGGAATTTCAAGAAGCCGATTTCTACAATTACATTGTTATAAATGATGATGTGGAAACCTGCTGTGATGAGCTTTCATCAATAATTACTGCTGAAAGATGCAGATTTAGTAATAGAAAACAAATTTTAGAAACGGAGAATTAAAATTATGATGTTATATCCACCAGTTGCAGAACTTGTTGAAAAGGTAGGAAGCCGTTACCAGTTGGTAAATCTTGTTGCTAAAAGAGCAAGAACTCTTTCTGCTGATTCTGAGAACCAGGATATAATTCTTGACAAGAAAGCAGTTTCTGCAGCTATTGACGAAGTTTATACAGGTAAACTTACAATTAAATAAGAATTGAGCTCAGTAGTAGCTAAAATTGCGGTTAGCGCAGCTACATATTGGATAGACAGGCCTTATTCATATCTGATACCGGATGAACTTGAATCTGCAGTTCAGGTTGGGAAAAGGGTTTATGTTCCTTTTTCAAGGGGCAATAAAATTTGTGAAGGCATTGTTTTAGCTTTTGGTGAGAAACCGAAGGATATCGAATTAAAAGAAATAGATTCAGTTTTAGATTCATATCCTGTACTTTCCCCTGAACAGATTCAACTTGCAGTTTTCATGAGGGAACGTTTCTTTTGTACAATTTATGATGCAGTGAAAGCTATGCTTCCGGTTGGACTCTGGTTTGATGATAATGGAAAATCCAGAGTTAAGGACAAGTTTGTTGAATTTGCTAAACTTATAATACCTGGTGAAGAAGCTGCTGAAATTGCAGAGTCTAAAAAGAAAAATTCACCTCAGCAATCTGCTTTATTGTCAGAGCTTGCTGTTTTTGGAGAACTTCCTTCAAGAGATTTACTTCAATTTACAGGAGCTGCAAGGACTTCATTAAAGGCACTTGAGAAAAAGGAATATATCGAGTTTGAATATAGGGAATATTTCAGACGTCCTGAAATATTCCATGATAAAGTTGAACCACTGCCGGAACTTAATTTGGAGCAAAATAAAGCATTTATCGGTATCAGTAGCCTTGTTGATGAAAATATTTTTTCAACGGCACTACTTAAGGGCGTTACTGGTTCAGGCAAAACCGCAGTTTATATTAGAATTATTGATAATATTCTTAAAAATGATAAAACGGCTATTTTACTTGTACCCGAAATAGCTTTAACTCCGCAGATGCTTCAGACATTTTCATCTTATTTCGGTAATGATATAGCAGTATTGCATTCAAGCCTTACACCTGCTGAAAGATATGATGAATGGAAGCGGATTAAAAATAAAAAAGCACATCTTGTAATCGGAACAAGAAGTGCGGTTTTTGCACCTGTTGAAAATCTTGGAATAATAATTATTGATGAAGAACAGGAAAGTACTTATAAATCTGACAATACTCCAAGATATAATGCTGAAGATATTGCCAAATACAGGTGCTATAAAGCTTCATGTCTTTTGCTTTTGGGCTCAGCTACTCCTAAAATTGTAACAAGCTATAATGCCAACATTGGGAAATATCACCTTTTTACTCTTAATAACAGGTTCAATAAAATGGAACTTCCAAAAGTTTCAATTATTGATATGAAAGAAGAACTTAAAGCAGGCAATGACACTTCATTGAGTTCATATCTTAAAAGTGAAATTCAGAAAAACATAGATAACGGTGAGCAGAGCATACTCTTTCTCAACAGACGCGGGGCCAACAAGCTCGTTACTTGTGGTGAATGTGGATATATTTATTCGTGTCCTAATTGTAGTGTATCACTGACATATCATAGTGTTAATAATCGCCTGATGTGTCATTATTGCGGCTATTCCGTAAAGCCGGATTCTGAATGTCCTGATTGTGGCGGAAAGTTAAAGTATGTTGGTACAGGTACACAGCTTGTAGAAAAAGAATTACATGAATCATTCCCTGATGTTGAGATAATGAGAATGGACACAGACGTTATCTCAAGAAGTGTAACACATGAGCAGATGTTTGACAGGTTTCGAAATGAGAAAATACCGATTATGATCGGAACTCAGATGGTTACAAAGGGTCTGAATTTCGAAAATGTCACGCTTGTAGGTGTTCTCAGTGCTGATCAGAGTCTTTACTCTGGAGATTTCAAGGCTTCTGAGCGTACTTTTTCGCTTATAACGCAGGTTATTGGACGAGCAGGTAGAGGAAGTAAAGCAGGACGTGCAGTAATACAAACATTTACACCTGAAAATGAGACTATTGTTCAGTCTGCAAATCAGGATTATGAGAGTTTCTATAATTCCGAAATTATCATTAGAGGAACTGAGTTTGCTCCGCCATTTTCAGACATTTTATGTGTTACAGTTTCCGGAGATGAAGAGGATAAGGTATTTAAAGCGTGCGAATATGTAAAACGCAGACTTAAATTCTTACTTCAGAATGAAGACGAACTTGAATTACTAGGTCCCACTCCTCTTAGTGTTGTAAAAATTAATAATAAATACAGATACAGAATTAATATATGCTGTCATGCATCAAACATTATTAGAAATGCAATATCAGTTACTATTATTGAATGTTTCAAGGACAAAAGATTTAAAGGAATGTCTTTTTATGCAGACACAGATCCGGAAAATTGAGGTAATATTATGGCTTTAAGAAAAATTTTAACTAGTGAAAATCCTGCATTATACAAAAAAAGCAGGGAAGTTACGGACTTTAATGATAGAATTCATACTTTACTCGATGATTTAAAAGATACACTCTCAACCCAGAGCGGTGTGGGCCTTGCAGCACCTCAGGTAGGTATTTTAAGAAGAGCTGTAGTTGTACTTGAAACCAATGTCGCAGAGGGCGAGCAGGAGTATATGATAGAACTTGTTAATCCTGTTATTGTTGAGTGCGAAGGGGAACAGACAGGTGCAGAAGGATGCCTCAGCGTCCCGGGTCAATTCGGGATAGTTACAAGACCTATGAAAGTAAAAGTTCGTGCACAGGACCGTAATGGCGAATTTTTTGAAGTAACGGGTGAAGGCCTTACTGCAAGATGTTTTTGTCATGAAATTGACCATCTTGAAGGTATTTTATTTACAGATCTTGCATCTGAAATGCTTTCAGAAGAAGATTTATATGACGATTCGGAAACGAATGAGGAAGAGTGATATTATGCGCATTGTTTTTATGGGAACTCCTGATTTTGCAGCTGTTTCCCTTGATAGACTTTTAGAAAACAATTATGATGTCGCAGCCGTTTTTTGTCAGCCGGATAAAGCTTCCGGAAGAGGGATGGATATTCGCTTTTCTCCTGTTAAAGAACTTGCAATTAAATACGGTATTGATGTTTATCAACCGGAAAAAATGAGAGATGGTACTGCACTTTCAATTTTAAAAGAAATTAATCCTGACCTTCTTGTAGTCGTGGCTTATGGAAAGATTTTGCCGGATGATATTTTAGCTGTACCTAAATTTGGAGCTATAAACGTTCATGGTTCACTCCTTCCTAAATACCGTGGTGCAGCACCTATTCAATGGGCTGTATTAAACGGAGATTATAAGACCGGGGTTACAACTATGTACCTTGCTCATGATATGGATTCCGGTGATATGATTTATCAAAAGACTGTTGATATAGGTGAAAAGGAAACTTCGGGAGAGCTTTTTGACAGACTTGCTGATATTGGTGCAGATCTTTTGTTACAAACAATTGATGATATCGAAAGCGGAACTGCCCCAAGAATTGAGCAAAATCATAACGAAGCTACTTATGTTACGATGCTTGATAAATCAATTTGCCCTATAGATTTTAATAATAGTCCACGTACTATTATCAAACATATCTGCGGACTTTTACCTTGGCCTGTCGCAACAATGGATGCTAACGGAGTATGTCTTAAAGTTTTTGATGGAGATTATACATCCAATACAACTGATTGTACCCCGGGAACAATAATTAGAGCAGATGATTCAGGTATAGAAGTTGCCTGTGCAGATGGGGAAACTATTCTTATAACCGAAGTGCAATCACCAGGTAAAAAAAGAATGAAAGCTTCTGATTATGTGAGAGGACATAAACTTATTGGATAAAGCAAGAACTACAGCTTTATATACGCTTAACAGGTGTTTTAAAACGGGCGCTTGGTCATCACTTACACTTGATTCACTAATAAAATCCAATGATTTAGATGATAAAGATTCGGCATTTGCAACGTTTCTAACTTACGGTGTAATACGTAATTATAGGCTTCTTGACTTCTGGATAGATAAATACTGCAAAAAGCTGGATATTGAAGTCAGAAATATTTTACGTCTTGGTTTTTATCAGATTAAGCTATGCGAAAAAATACCTGACAGTGCTGCTGTCAATGAATGTGTTGACCTTGCTAAGCGCAACGGGTTCAAAAGTGCTTCCGGACTTGTAAATGCCGTTCTTCGTAAAGCGTCAAGAGAAGAAATTCCTTATCCTGAAGATATTTCTATTAAATACAGTCATCCTGATTGGTTTACTGACAGATTTATTAAAGAAAAAGGTTTCGACTTTACAGAGTCTCTTTTAATTGCTAACAATACTGAAGCAGAGCTTTCATATCATTCCGGAATTTTTGAAAATGAATTTTATGTTCAGGACCCGGCCGCATATAGAGCTGTTGAGATGATTTCTCCTAAAGAGGGAATGAGAATACTCGATGCATGTGCAGCTCCCGGCGGAAAATCATTTACAGCTGCAAAGCTTATGAATAACTTAGGTACTGTAATTTCCTGTGATATTCATAGTAATAAATTAAAACTTATTTCTGAAAATGCCGTCAGACTTGGATTTGATATTATTAAAACTATGCAGGCGGATGCAACTGAGCTTATTCCTGAATTTGAAGGTGCATTTGATATAGTAATTGCAGATGTTCCTTGTTCAGGTATGGGTGTTATTAGAAAAAAACCCGAAATAAGATTTAAAGAATATGATGAGATTTCCGCATTACCTCAAATTCAGAAAAATATTCTGAATAATGTAAGCAGATATGTTAAGAATGGAGGGCGTATTCTTTATTCAACATGCACAATTTTAAGTGAAGAAAATGAATGCGTTTCTCATTCGCTTGAAGGTTTTAGCGTAACTGACGAAAAAACATTTTATCCGAATGTAGATAATACAGACGGCTTTTACGCATGTTGTTTAACTAAAAAATAATGAAAGATATTATTTCTATGTTACCCGAGGAAATTTCAGAAGAAATTCCCGGATATAGGTCTAAACAAATTGTGGAATGGCTCAGTAAGGGAGTTTCTTCATTTGATCAGATGACAAACCTTCCGAAAGATTTCAGAGAGAAATTGAAAGAAGATTATTCTATTTACAGGCCAAAAGTTATCAATAAACAGATTTCTAAAGATGGTACGATAAAATATTTATGGGAACTTGAAGATGGTAATGCAGTAGAAACTGTTGTAATGAAAAACAACTATGGAAACACAGTTTGTGTATCTACCCAGGTAGGCTGCCGACAAGGCTGTGCATTTTGCGCCTCGACAATTGGTGGACTTGTAAGATGTCTTGAACCGTCAGAAATTCTTAATGAAGTTTTGTGCTCGGAAATAGATTCAAAAGTTAAGATTTCAAATATCGTTTTGATGGGTATTGGTGAACCTCTTGACAATTTTGATAATGTTATAAAGTTCCTACATTTGGTCAATCACCCTAAACTCCTTAATATTGGAATGAGACATATATCTTTATCAACTTGCGGACTGATTGAAAGATTTAATGATTTGGCAAAAGAGGACCTACCTATTACTCTTGCTGTTTCTTTACATGCACCCGATGATTCTACCAGAAGTAAAATTATGCCTGCTAACAGAAATCGTGGTGTTGATGCTCTTATGGATGCGTGTATTGAATATTATAAAAAAACAGGAAGAAGAGTATCTTTTGAATATGCTATGATTAACGGAGTTAATGATACACCATATCATGCCAGACTATTATCGGAAAGGGCAAATCGTGTAGGTGCCCATGTAAATTTAATATCGCTAAATCATGTAGAGGAAAGCAAATTTGAACCCTCTACATCTGAGAACTTAAAAACATTTAAAAAAATACTTGAAGATAATGGCGTCAATGTTACTCTTAGACGAAAACTTGGGTCTGACGTTGATGCTGCGTGTGGACAATTAAGAAGGAAATGCAAGCCTACGGTATAACTGACAAAGGAAATTTCAGAAAAAATAATCAGGACTATTTTTCAATAAAGAGATGTGAAAAAAAGTCCTGCTATATAGTTGCACTTTGTGATGGTATGGGTGGAGAAGCAAGCGGAGAAATCGCAAGTGAACTTGCCAATAAAAGTTTTGTTGATTATGTTAATTCTAAGCTTACCTCTAGAACATGTTTAAACCCGTGTGTACATGATGTACTTATAGATGCTTGTAATGATGCGAATGCTATGGCGTATGAGTATTCAATGTTTGACCCATCACTCAATGGAATGGGGACAACAATTGTTGGCGGCGTTATATCAGATATCGGCATCGTCAGAATTGTAAATATTGGTGATAGCCGTGCATATACTTTCTCTTATATTGAAGAAAAGATTTCACAACTTACAACTGATCATTCTCTTGTTGAGGATCTTGTAAAAAATGGTGTTCTTACCAAGGACCAGGCAAAGAATCATCCACAGAAAAATATTATTACACGTGCTATCGGAACAGACGAAAGCGTTGAAACGGATTATTTTGAGACTGTATTGCTAGATGGAGATATTTTACTTTTATGCAGCGACGGACTTTCAAATTCTGTTTCTAATGATGAAATGCTTGAAATATTTATGAATTACAAAAGTTTATCTGAATTTTGCAATAATCTTTTAAATCGTGCTCTTAATAACGGAGCTACAGACAATATAACTTTAATTGCAGTTTTGAACAAATGACAGAAAATAAAAATAATGACAAATATATAGGGAAACTCCTGGGAGACAGATATCAGATTCTTGAATTGATCGGTCACGGCGGTATGGCAGTTGTGTATAAAGCTCTTGATACAAGACTTTCTCGCAATGTTGCTGTAAAAATAATGCGTGATGAATTGGCTGATGATGTGGAATTTAAAGCAAGATTTGCCAGCGAATCCCACGCAATTGCCATGCTTTCTCATCCGAATATTGTAGCCGTATACGATGTTTCTCAAAATGATGATCTTGAATATATAGTAATGGAGCTAATTAACGGAATTACTCTGAGACAATATATGTCAAAAAAAGGGCAAATCAGTTGGATGGAAGTTTTGCATTTTTCCAAACAAATTGCTTCTGCTATATCACACGCTCATCAACATGGCATTATTCATCGTGATATTAAGCCACAAAATATTATGCTTTTAAAAGATGGTACGATCAAAGTTGCAGATTTCGGTATTGCAGCTCTTGAAAATGAGATAAATATCCATTCTGAGCAGGCAATTGGTTCTTTGAATTATACTGCCCCGGAAGTTGCCAAAGGTGAATATATAGACGGTCGCTGCGATATTTATTCTCTTGGCATTTCAATGTATGAAATGCTTTGCGGATGCAAACCTTATGAAGCCGAGACACCTGCAGATATTATAGTTAAAAGTAACCTTGATACGATTGTACCTATAAATAGTATTGTTAGTGAAGTTCCAGCTGAATTAGACGAAATTGTTTACAAAGCTATGGAACCTTATATACTTGACAGATATTCATCTGCCCGTGAGTTGCTTGAAGATCTTGAGCTTTTTACTGTTGATTTTTTGAAGGCCGATGTAAAAAAGGAAATTAAAGCAAAAGAAAATACTTCATTAAACTCATCAGAAAAAAAGAATAAATCACTTGTTGAGAATTTTAGACGAACAGGTGGTGCCGGTCTTGGATTTGCCGCTTTTGGTCTAATTTTAACTATAGTACTTTGCTTTGCAGGTTTATGGAACTTATGGCTTAAAGATATTTTTTCAGCTGCTGAGAGGGTTATTTTGCCTGATTTTACAGGATATAACTATGAGAGCGTATCCAATGATGCTGAGTTAAAATCAATTTTTAATTTTAATCCTAATTATATTGTTGAGACATCAACAGCTGCAGGTACAATTCTTTCACAAGAACCATCTGCCGGCAGAAGTCTTATGATAAATAAAGACGGTATTTCAGTTACTCTTAATGTAAGTACCGGATATATACTTACAGAAGTTCCTGATGTTGTTGGACTTAATTATAGAGAAGCTAATCTTAAACTTACAAATGCCGGTTTTGCTGTTGAAATTAATAATATTTCATCTGATGAAATTCCAAAAGATGAAGTTATTTCTGTAAGTCCCGGTGCCGGAGAGCAGATAAGCTCCGGTTCTACTGTATATGTTTATGTAAGTGGAGGGAAAGATATATCTTATATTAAAATGCCTAATGTTGTTGGATTAAATGAAGAAGCTGCAATAAATAAACTCGTTAATAATAATCTTATTTATTCTAGCTCGGTAAGACAATACAGCGAGTATGAAGCAGGAACTGTAATTTCCCAAAGTACACCTGCGTTTGCTGATGTTCAGGAACGTACTAATATTACAATTACTGTATCTTTGGGACCAGAGGTTGAGACTTCTGTTGATTATTCTGGAATAACTAATGGATAAAGGGATTATAATTAAATCAATTTCCGGTTTTTATTATGTGAAAGCTGATAACGGAGTTATTCGATGTAAAGCAAAAGGCAAATTTAAATACGATGGATTATCTCCGCTTGTTGGTGATAATGTCGAATTTAATAATGAAGGCATAATCACGCAGGTATTTGAACGCAAAAATTACTTTATACGTCCTGCTGTTGCAAATGTTGATTCGTTGGTATTTGTTGCATCAAACGTTCTGCCTGTTACTGATCCTTTTTTAATTGACAGAATATCTGTGATAGCGCAGAGTTATGATTGCGAGCTTGTAATTTGTATAAATAAAACCGATCTTGACCCCGGCGATGAATTATATAATATTTTTTCAAACTCCGGATTTAAGATATGCCGTACAAGTGCTAAAACGGGTGAAGGTATTGACGATCTTAAAGCGATGCTCCAAGGTAAAATTTCCGCTTTTACCGGCAATTCCGGTGTAGGAAAGTCTAGTTTATTAAATTGTATTCTACCTAGTGCAGATATAGAGACCGGAGATATAAGTGAAAAACTTGGAAGAGGAAAGCATACTACGCGTCATGTAGAGTTGTATATGCTTAACGATACTACATTTATTGCCGATACTCCGGGATTTGCATCATTTGATATTGAAATGATGAATATGATTGAGGCAAAGGACCTTGCGTCTTTATTTATTGATTTTAATAAATATACAGACGGTTGTCGGTTTAATGATTGTATGCATATAAATGAACCAGGATGTTCGTTGAAAAATGCATTAGCTGACGGTCTTATAGAAAAGTCACGTTACAATTCTTATCTCAGACTCTATGATATAGTAAAAAACCATAGGAGCTGGGATTGAGATATATATTTTCATGTGATAAAATAATAAAAATAGAAAATTAAGGGAGTAAAAATAATGTCAGGACATTCAAAATGGCATAACATTCAAAAAACAAAGGGTGCTGCTGATGCCAAAAGAGCTCAAGCATTTACTAAAATCGCAAGAGAGATGATAGTTGCTGTTAAAGAAGGCGGCAGTGGAGATCCTAAGAGCAACTCAAAGCTTGCTGCTGTTATTGCCAAGGCCAAAGCAGCAAATATGCCTAATGATAATATAAAAAGAACTATTGATAAGGCACTTGGTTCCGGAAGCGGCGACAATTATGAAAAAATTATTTATGAAGGATACGGACCATCAGGAATTGCGGTTATTGTTGAAACTATGACTGACAACAGAAACCGTACTGCTGGAGAAGTCAGACATTTATTCGATAAATATGGCGGAAAAATGGGACAGGCCAATTGCGTATCGTGGTCATTTGATCGTAAAGGAGTTATCGTTATTGATAACGAGGACGGCGATTATGATGAAGATACTGTTATGATGGACGCTCTTGATTGCGGAGCTGCTGACTTTGAAGTCGATGATGAAAGCTATATTGTTTATACAGCTGAAGATGATATAGCTGCAGTTTCTGATGCTCTTGCACAAAAGGGTTATACATTAGTATCTGCTCAGGTAGAGATGATTCCTCAAAACGGATATAGTAAGCTCACTGATGAAGATGAAATTAAAAATATGCAGAAAATGCTTGATTTGTTTGAAGACAATGATGACGTGCAGAATGTCTGGCATAACTGGGAAGATGCAGAGTAATTTGTTTTAGATATAATAATCCCGAGAGGCAGTTAATGCTTCTCGGGATTATTATTCAAGCTGATCTGTAAGCCGGGTTCTGTCATTTAAAACAGTCATCTATCTCGAACTGCCGTTGCCGACAGCCTCAAGCCACCTCCTCAGAGCGACCGAGCAGGTCTTATGCTCTTCCACGGTGTTGCACCGAATAGAGTTTACAGCATCAACATGTCTCCATGAGATGAGTGAGCTCTTACCTCGCTTTTCCACCCTTACCGAAATTTCGGCGGTATATTTCTGTTGCACTTGTCCGAGAGTTGCCTCTGGCGGGCGTTACCCGTTATTCTTGCCCTTGGTGCCCGGACTTTCCTCAGATATTGTATTTCTACGAATATCCGCGACTGTTCAATCAGCTTGCGTTGCGAACTTTAGCATAATTCTTAGCTTGCGTCAAGTTTATTATGTTTTTTAATTAATACTTATGTTATAATAAAAAACTATGAAATTGTATGATTATATTAACTCAATAAAGGACAAAACTGTTGCTGTTATTGGACTTGGTATTTCCAACGAACCGCTTATTCGTCTGCTACTTACAGAAAATATCGATGTGACAGTATGTGATAAAAGGTCAATAGAAAATTTGGGGATGAAAGCACTCGAGATGATAAATCTAGGGGCTAAACTTCGCCTGGGTGAAGATTATCTGCTAAATCTTAATCAGGATATTATTTTTCGTACGCCCGGTGTTATGCCATTTGATGAAAATCTTGTAAAGGCTAAGGAACGTTGCAGCGTAATCACGTCTGAAATGGAGCTTTTTTTCAGATTGTGTCCTTGTAAAACCATTGCAGTAACCGGCAGTGACGGCAAAACTACGACTACTACAATTATTTCAGAGCTTTTAAAGGAAGCAGGTTATAAAGTACATCTTGGCGGCAATATAGGAAGGCCACTCCTTTGCGAACTGCCCCTATTTAAAGAGACAGATATTGCTGTTGTTGAACTTAGCTCATTTCAACTGCATAGTATGGTATGTAGCCCGGACGTTGCCGTTATAACAAACATTTCACCAAACCATCTGGATAAACACTTAGATTACAATGATTATATAAATGCAAAAAAACAAATCTTTTTAAATCAGAAAAAAGATTCTATATTAGTACTTAATTATGATGATCCGATAGTATCAACATTTCCAGGTAACAGATTTTTTTCTGTCGAAAGGGAAGTCGAAGGTACTTATCTTCTAAACGATAAATTATATCGTAATGGCAGATATCTGCTTTCTGCTGATGAAATTTTTATACCCGGACTTCATAATATTAAGAATTTCCTTGCTGCATTTGCAGCTACTGAAGACCTTGTAAATGATGATATTTGTATAAAGATTGCCAAAACTTTTAAAGGTGTTGAGCATAGGCTTGAAAATGTTCGTACTGTAAATGGTGTTACATTTATTAATGATTCAATAGGCTCTTCACCGTCGAGAACTATTGCAGGTCTAAAGTCAATGAAATCAAAACCTGTTGTCATTCTGGGCGGTTATGATAAATTGATACCATTTGATTCACTTGCCGAAGCAGTATATAAATATTCAAAAACTGCAGTGCTGACAGGTTCTACCGCTAATAAAATTGCCTCGGAACTGGAAAAGTTTGACGATTTTCAGTTTTATGTTATAGATAATTTTGACGATGCTGTTAGAAAATCATATGAACTTGCAGACGAAGGTGATATTGTTCTTTTTTCTCCGGCATGTGCTTCATTTGATCTTTTTAAGAATTTTGAAGAACGAGGGAGATATTTCAAAAAACTTGTTATGGAGTTGAATTAATTGAACATAAATGATATAAATCCTAAAGTTTATGAATTTGCAGAAACAGCTGAGAATCTGATTCAGACTCAGTTTAAACACATTGATAAAATAGCTCAGAAAAATACTCTTAAAGTTATGAAGGCATTTCAGGATAACAGAGTATCCGAAGCATGCTTTTCAGGAACTACGGGATATGGGTATGATGACCTCGGAAGGGATACTTTAGACAAAATTTATGCTCAGATTTTTGGGACAGAAAGCGCCCTTGTTCGAATAAATTTTGTTAATGGCACCCATGCAATTAAAACAGCGATTTTTTCCATGTTAAAACCAGGTGATATGGTCTTATCTGTTACGGGAACACCTTATGATACTTTAAGGAAAGCCATAGGTATTAGCGGCGATGAATTTGGTTCGTTAAAGTTCTATGGAATAGATTATATTGAAGGTAATCTTGAGTTGTTAAAAGATAAGAGAATAAAAGCTGTTATCATGCAACGTTCATGCGGTTATGAAAATAAGCCTGCACTGTCTATTGATGATATTAGATTGCTATGCACAAGAATTCATGAGCTGCGCTCGGATGTATATATTTTCTGTGACAACTGTTATGGAGAATTTACTGAGGAATTAGAACCTACTGACGTTGGAGTTGATTTGATTGCGGGTTCTCTTATTAAAAATCCCGGTGGAGGTATTGCTCCCACCGGCGGATATATCGCAGGTAAAAAAGAACTTATTTTAAATGCGGCTAATTTAATGACTTCACCGGGTATCGGCGGAGAATGCGGATCAACTCTTGGAAATAACAGACAACTTTATCAGGGATTGTTTGTTGCCCCTCATGTTGTTGCACAAGCTTTAAAAACAGCTGTTTTTGCATCTAAAATTACCGAACTTATTGGTCTTGAGTCTTATCCTAAATTTGATGATATTAGGTCAGATATTATACAGAGAATCTGTCTTGGATCAAAGGAATTAATGGTTCGTTTTTGCGATGGTATTCAGTCAGGAGCCCCTGTGGATTCTTATGTTAGGCCTGAACCTTGGCCTATGCCGGGATATGACTGTGATGTTATTATGGCGGATGGTTCGTTCATTCAGGGAGCATCCATTGAACTATCTGCGGATGGTCCTATAAAGGAGCCTTATAACGTATATCTGCAAGGTGGTCTTACTTACGAGTCAGGTAAGCTCGGCGTTATGATGGCAATTTCTTCTATACTTGATTTTATATAAGCTGACAGGATTTTATTATGAGAAAAATTTTAATTGTTTTTACTATTCTAATTCTTTTAATTTCATTATCCGCTTGCGGGTTAAATGCAATTAGCATACCCCCAATACCGACGGCGACCCCTTATATTGCGCCTACGGTTGTGCCGACAGCAACTCCTGAGCCTGAAATTATTGCGGCCGGACTGGAACATACTATTATTATTAATATTCAAGATAACAGGCCTGATGATTATATGGACCCAATTTACGGCACAAGTCCTATCCTGACGTTCAGATATCAGACGCCTATTGTATATATTGAAGGGCTTGACTTGTCGAGTGAGCAAATTAATGCTTGTCTTAAGAGCCTTGACAGCAAGTATTTTTCTTCAGACGGAGAATCCGGTACTGAGATGGATAAATATACAGAACTTGCAACACTTGCAACTGATAATTATTCTGAGGAGAATCCGATTGAGTTTAAGTTTTCAAGAATGGCTAATATTGAACGGGCTGATGATAGTTTAATTTGTATTAAATTTACAAATACAACTTATACTTTCGGAAATGAAAGCGAAGAAGTTGAATATCATTATTTTGATACTGTCAGTGGTCTTGAACTGGAAGAAAATAT
>R06__coassemble_170_pt1 | contig 25052 bp, 23 predicted proteins | sample R06__metabat2_high_PE_044 | metagenome-assembled genome bin R06
CAATTGCAATTAAAGAAGGCGCAAAGACTGCTGCTGAAGCAGCAAAGCTTGTCGGTGTCGGACTTCAGAGCTTCTGCCTTGACGGTTCTGTTGCAGAAGACCGCAAAGTAGGTCTTGGTCATGGTAATCTCGGTGCAATGCTCCTCAGCGATGAAACAAAGTGCTTTGCTTTCTTAGCAGGTCATGAATCCTTTGCAGCTGCAGAAGGCGCAATCGGTATTGTTAAAAATGCAAATAAAGCACGTAAAGAGCCTCTTAGAGTTATTCTTAACGGCCTTGGAAAAGATGCTGCTCAGATTATTTCCAGAATTAACGGATTTACATATGTTCAGACTCAGTTTGATTATTTCACAGGCGAGCTTAAGGTAGTTAAAGAGATAGCTTACTCTGATACAGAACGTGCAAATGTCAGATGCTATGGTGCTGATGATGTTCGTGAAGGTGTAGCTATTATGCACAGTGAAGGTGTTGACGTATCTATTACAGGTAACTCAACTAACCCGACACGTTTCCAGCATCCTGTTGCAGGTACATATAAAAAGGAATGCATTGAACAGGGCAAGAAGTATTTCTCTGTTGCATCAGGCGGCGGCACAGGTCGTACACTTCACCCTGATAATATGGCTGCAGGTCCCGCTTCCTATGGTATGACAGATACTATGGGTCGTATGCACTCTGATGCTCAGTTCGCTGGATCTTCTTCAGTTCCTGCACACGTTGAAATGATGGGATTCCTCGGCATGGGCAATAACCCGATGGTCGGAGCTACAGTAGCTGTTGCAGTTGCTGTCAACGAAGCATTAAATAAGTAAGACGATAATATTTTATATAAATTAAATTTAGGAATACTTGAAGACAAAAGCTTCAAGTATTCCTAAATTGTTTTCAACGGATATTCTCATAATCAACTAGAATGATATTTTTCCATATTGATATTTTTTGTGAATATTGCTTATAATGCTATAGCGTGATGAATTTTATATAGGAGAAAATATTTTGATGATAACAAGAATATTACTCACAATTTTGGGCGTAGTGTTGCTTAGCGCAATGTTGTACTTTTGGTTTTATCTGGCACTTAGATTAATTGGTAAAGAAAGCAGACGCCCTCTTAAAGAATACGCTATTCCTTTTCTTATAACTGCTGTGCCAGTAATGGCAGTTGTTTTCTGGGTACAAGGCAAAATTGAGCCAATTTTTACAAATAATTTTGAGGGACTTAAATTATTAATCCTTGAAATGATTTTTATACCTGCTCTAACAGAGGAAACAGGAAAATTTATAGGCGCTGTACCGGCACTTAAAAAATTTAAACCTACAAATCCCGTTGATTATATTTTAATGGTTGGAGCATCAGGCCTAGGCTTTACATTCACTGAAAGCTGTCTTGATTTGTGGAATGGAAGTACATCGCTAGGCAGTGAATTAACCAGTGTATTTATACGCGGTATATATCCATTCCATCTTCATATGCAGTTTATTATGGGAATATTCCTGGTACTTGCATTAAGCAACAAATCTAAAGGTAATTTTGGATTATATAAATTGTTTTGTGTATTAAGCTTCGTTGTACCGATGCTGCTTCATGCGGCCCACGATTTAATTTCAAGTTTAGACTCTATTTTCCCTTCAGTTTATGGATTTTCAGCATTGTTTGTTGTTGCTGAGGCAATAATAGTACCTATTATTGTTTATAAAGTTATTAGAAAAATGTCAACTATGCCGGAAATAGAATATCCGGATAAAATGCCAGCTTAGAATTGACGAAATTTAATTATTCTGTGTAGTTTCAAATTATATGTAAATAGAATCGCGGACCAGTTTACATAACTTATATTATGTAAACTGGTCCGTAAGTTTTACTATATTATTGTGAATGCTGCAGTATAACCTGGAAGAATACGACAGAAAAAATCATCCATGCTTGTTTTGTAATCTTCTTTTCCCGTATCGACGTTGAAAAAACGAAAATTATTTTCATCTTTTATATAGCATACGAAATGAGGAACACCGCTTTCGTTATATCGGATGATGCCGCATATAGAAGATGACGCTGATTTATAGCAGTTTGATTTCCCGCAAACTTCGATAATGTCATTGAGATATTTATTCAAATAAGTTCGCATTACTTTCATTGTAGTCGGACCCGGGATTTTAAAGATATACATTTCGTTCATTTCATCGATGATTTCACCGAGGTTTTTAGAAATACCAAGAAAGTGAAATAAATTGTATACAGCAATAGGTCCACAACCATTATGACTCGCTTTTGTCGTTCGATATGTATAGCTGCCAAAATAATCCTGATCTATTATATAATTGTCGACACTGTATCCGTTCAATTATTTAAGAAGGAAATCCTTTAAATCAAGGATAAATCCGCCGGCTTTGCAGGCTGCGCAGGTACAGTATTTTTCACCCTTTTCCTTTGCAACTTTTGCACCTTCAAGCATATTATCAGCTGCCTCTTTTCCAAACTTTTCTATAGCTTCTTTTGTCTGAGTAAATGCAATTAGAGCATCAATCGGAAGTACATCTTCTTCGAGTTCTGTTATGAAAGCTTTTGCAGCGTCTTTTTCATTTTCTGTCCCGATAGAATCAAGCCACTGCTTTCCAACTTCTTTTAATTCACCGTAACAGTGGGGAACTGCAATGAGCTCTTCAGCTTTTAATTTCAGCATTTCCAAATCAACTTTATTCATGGTAATTATCCTTTCTATATGTTATAGTATAAACATGATTTTACTATAAAAATGGAGATAAAAAATGTCAATAGCAAAAGTTAAAGAATATTTGGAACCACTCGGATATGGCGATAAAATTGATATTCACGATGAACCCTGCGATACAGTACCAAATGCCGCAAGAATAGTCGGAGCAACTGAGGCGGAAATAGCCAAGACGATGTCATTTCTTGTCGATGATCAGCCTATTGTTATTGTAACAACAGGCGATACAAAGATAGATAATGCAAAGTACAAAGCATATTTTCATAAAAAATGCAAAATGGTGCCCTGGGATGATGTTAATGAGATAATAGGTCATGAGCCCGGAGGTGTATGCGCATTCGGTGTAAAAGAAAATGTCAATAAATATCTTGATGTACAGCTTAAGCGTTTCCCGATTGTTCATTCTGCAGCCGGCGCTCCTGAAGCAACTATTTCACTTAGCCCAGATGAGCTTGAAAAGCTTGTAAATCCTATTGAATGGATTGATGTTTGTAAATTAATTGAGGAAACCGTCTGATTTCCTATTGAATTAATAGGAATTGTATGATATATTTCTAACAGTAAGATTTTTGGAGAAAGCAATGACATTTGAAATGAGATCATGTATATGCTGTCGTTGTTGCGCTTGTTGTGAGCGCAACTTATTGCGCTGTATATGATGCTCATTATTGCTTGATACCTGGTTTGATTTTGTAATTTTAATCCGGAGGCTTTATGAGCTTTCGGATTTTATTTTTTGGGAGGAAATTATGAAAAAAATTTTAAACAGTTTGCCGTTTAGGCTGCTTCTTGCTCTTGCAATAGGTATATTGTTCGGCCTTTGGTTTAACGAAGGGGTTATGAAAGTTGTAGTATCACTTCAGTATGTACTCGGCCAGCTTATTATGTTCTGCGTACCACTGATTGTTATCGGGTTTATTGCACCTTCTATTACAAGACTTGGTAAAAATGCTACCAGAATGCTCGTTGTCGCTGTAATAATTGCGTATGTATCTTCAATTCTTGCAGCATTCCTCAGCACTGTTTCCGGATATGGAATTATTCCTCATCTTTCAATTTCTTCAGATATTGAAGATCTTAAGGAACTTCCTGCAGTTGTTTTTGAACTTTCAATACCTCAGATTATGAGCGTAATGAGTGCACTTGCTTTCTCAATTCTTATAGGACTTGCAGCAGTTTGGACTAAGAGTGAACTTACATGCAATCTTCTTGAAGAATTTCAGTCAATAGTTCTGAAAATAGTTGAAAAAATTATTATTCCTATTTTGCCTGTATATATTCTCACAACATTCTGCAATCTCAGCTACGAGGGAATGATTACAAAACAGCTTCCGGCGTTTGTTCAGATTATTCTTATTGTTATAGTGGGCCATTTCATTTGGATGGCAGTTCTTTATACTGTCGCCGGTTTATATTCAAAGAAGAACCCTGTAGAGGTATTTAAACATTATGGTCCTGCATATCTTACAGCTGTTGGTACAATGAGCTCTGCGGCAACATTATCGGTTGCTCTTGAGTGTGCTCATAAGTCAAAAGTCTTAAGAAAAGATATGGTTGACTTTGGTATTCCTCTTTTTGCAAATATTCACCTTTGCGGATCCGTACTCACAGAGACATTTTTCTGCATGGCTATCTCCCTTATGCTTTACGGAAAGCTCCCTGAGGTTGGAACAATGATTCTTTTCTGCATGCTGCTTGGAATTTTTGCAATTGGCGCACCCGGCGTTCCGGGAGGTACTGTTATGGCGTCACTTGGTCTTGTTACCGGTGTTCTTGGATTTGATGCTGCTGGAACTGCTCTTATTCTTGCAATATTTGCACTTCAGGACAGCTTTGGTACTGCATGCAACGTCACATCTGATGGCGCGCTTACTCTTATTTTAACAGGATATGCTGAAAAGCATGGTCTTACTGCAGAAGACTGATTTTAGTTAATTAATTACCGCTGCATGTACATGCAGCGGTTTTTTTGTAGTATAATTGATTCATATTATGATTTGAAAGAGAAGTTATATGCGAAAAGCTTTTATTTATTCTTTTAAACACTCCATTCCTATTCTTGTCAGCTTTATTCCTGTTGGCCTTGTTTACGGAGTTCTTATGAGTGTTAATGGTTATAATGCTCTATGGAGTGCTTTGTGTTCGCTGTTTGTTTTTGCAGGGTCGCTTCAGTATTTAATGATTGATTTTTTTACAGGAACTGCTTCTTATTTGTCTGTTGCGATAATGGCAGCTCTTTTAAACAGTCGGCATATTTTTTACGGTTTACCGTTTATTGAAAAATGGAAGGACTATGGAGCAGAAAAACTCTTTCTTATTTTTGCATTACCTGATGAAGCTTTTTCACTTCATGTATCCAGTGAAATTGATGATGAGACAAATGAAAAGGCAGTATATATATTTAATGCACTTTTTGTTCTTGTATATTGGGTTTCAATTTCTTTTATAGGTGGATTTATAGGTAATTTCTTTACTTTCAACACATCCGGAATGGATTTTGCATTGACAGCACTCTTTATAGTTATTGTCCTTGGACAGATTAAGACAAGCCCGAGTGTAGCACCGGGTATAATAGCAATTGTATCTTCCTTGGTATGTCTGGCAGTTATAGGACCTTCTTATTTCATCCTTCCGTCGTTAATAATTACCTTGATAACCCTTGTCATACTTAGGCCGAAAATTGAGGATAAATTCTATGATTGATTTAAAAAGAACAATTATTATTATCTGCATATGTGCGCTCATTACATTACTTGAGCGTGCTCTTCCTTTCCTTATTTTCGGTAACAGGGAAGTGCCTTCTTATATTAATTATCTTGGTAAAACTTTAGGCCTTGCAATAATGGTAACTCTCGTTGTGTACTGCCTTAGAAATATTTCTTTTACACAAGCATCTTCTTTTGCTCCACAATTGATTGCTTGTGTAATAACTGTTATCCTTCATTTATGGAAAGAAAATGCAATGATTTCTATTTTAGGCGGGACTGTTGCCTGCATGCTGTTAACTCAGCTTGTATTTGTTTAAGGATTTTTTTCAGGAGTAGTTATGAGTGAGTTCTGGATTATATTTTGTATAGTAGCTTTTATAGGAGTCATTCTTTTTTTGGGGTTTATGTTCTATAGACTTATTTTCTATTCAGATCCAGCTAAAAGAACAGCAAATGATCCGCGCTATAATAATAAACTGTTTGAAAGATATAATGATTTGCTTGTTCCAAATTATGAAAGACTGATTTCAGAGCCATGCGAAGAAATATCCATTATTTCAGAAGATGGAATTAAACTTTTCGGCAGGTATTATCATAACAGTGAAAAATCGCCGTTTGTTTATCTGTGTCACTCATATAAAGGCAATGCTTTAGCAGATTTTTGTGCTTTATTTTATTTTTATAAATCAATGGGATTCAATATCCTCCTTCCGGATCTGAGAGCGTGCGGCAATAGCGGTGGAAAATGTGTTTCGCTCGGGGTGTTGGAGCGTTTTGACGGCATAAGCTGGTGTGATTATCTTGTTAACAGATTCGGGGAAGATATAAAAATATGTTTACATGGTATTTCTTCCGGAGCATCCATTGCTATGATGATGCTTGAACTTAATCCTCCGGACGCTGTTAAATGTGTTATTGAGGACTGCGGCTATACATCTCCAAAAGACATATTGAAATATCAGGCTAAGCTTATGAAACTTCCACCGAATTTATGTTGCTTTTTTGCATTTGTAGGGGCTTTGATTTTCGGGCATTTTAATATAAATGCAGCATCTGCGAAGAAAGCTGTTTCAAGTTCAGATATACCGATTTTATATATTCATGCTACAGAAGATGAATTCGTTCCTTTCTATATGGTAAATGAACTTTTATCTGCGGGAAAAGGAGAGAAAAGGAAACTTGAAATAAAAGATGCTCCTCATGGCGGGGCTTATCCGCATAATACAAAAGAATATGAAGCGGCTGTTGCAAATTTTCTGGACACATATCTTTGATTGAATTTAATTATTCTTTATGTTATTATAGACCCAGTTATACGAAAAATTCATTTTAAGGAGTTATATTATGGCAGCAAAAGTTAAATGCAAAGATTGCGAAGCTTTGAAGGATTGGGCACTTCAGCAGAACTGCTGCGCTTTTTGTGGCGTTGTTAACAAAACTGTAAAAGCAGAAGATTCCTGCCCAAAAGGAAAAGCAAGAAAGTAATTCCATATTAAACTTTCGTAGAATATTTTAATGAGATAAGCGCTTTTAAATCTCATATGGATTTATAAAGCGCTTTTGTCTTATATGTTTAGTTGTTTTATGATTAAAAAAATTAGAGATAATTTAATTAGAGTATTAAGCTTTATCGGGGTGACACTTGTTTGCGTTGTTGTCATCCTTTTTGGTGTTGTGTGGGTTTTAGAAAAAGGACCATCTGATGCCATGACTGCATCGTTTTGTAAAAGCGTTAGGGAAACGAGCGCTATCAGATGGATATCTAAAATTTTCCTTAGTGATGAAGAAATTGAACAATACAAGAGCGTAGATACGTCCAATGCATCTACCGATACTATCAATACTGAACTTATAAGCATATCCAGTGTTAATACTGATTCAAATGAGCCCGGATTACAGGTTATTGATATTTCTTCCGGAACATGTAAGGGAAAACTTATGATAATTAAAAATCCCAAGCGTGTAATTCTAGGCACTAATGATGAATTCGTATATAAATCAGGCCTTACACTCACAGATATGGTGAGTAAATATAATGCTGTTGCGGGAATCAATGCAGGCGGATTTAATGATGAAAATGGTACAGGAGACGGCGGTACTCCTATGGGACTTGTTATAACTGATGGGGAACTTTCCTACGGGAGTTTAGATCACAGCTATAATGTTGTTGGTCTCGATTCAGATGGCGTTTTAATAGTTGGTACAATGACAGGCAGTGAAGCTCTACAGGCGGATATAAAATGGGGAGTAAGCTTTAAAACACATGATGGTTTGGCATCATCGCTTATAATAAACGGAGTTGTTCAAGAGCAGAATCTCAGCGGAGGAGTTAATCCCAGAACAGCAATTGGACAAAGATCTGATGGTGCTTTACTTATGCTGGTACTTGATGGAAGAAGCGTAAATACACTAGGTGCCACAATGAATGATGTTGTGAATATTATGCTTGAATACGGCGCTGTTAATGCAGGTAATCTTGATGGCGGTTCAAGTTCTGTTATGGTTTACAATGGTGAAATTATAAATAACTGCGCATCTATTACAGGTCCAAGAAAAATACCAACCGGATTTATTGTTTTGGAGGAAGAAGACTCCGATGACTAAAAAATGGATCAGATTTTTAATTATATGGGCAATTGCACTGATCATTCTAGGTTTAATAGGCTGTATTATTCTTTATAAATATTGCTCTGTTTATGAAATTACACGTGATGAGCCTGTTATGATAGAGATGATGGAGTCAATGGATGCTGATGCATTCCGTGCTGCTGCGCGCAATAACTGTAATTTTGAAATTAATGAATTTGAAGACCCTACTGAAATTTATGATAGTTATATTTTAAATTCATCGATGGATGATGGGAATCTTTCATATCGTAAGGAAATTACTCTGTCAGATAATGATAAAAGTGTTTATACCATAAGGTCCGGGATTACTCCAATTGCCCAGGTTACTCTTTTACCTGATGAAAAGGTAGGATTTGGTAGGAGTTCATGGAAACTCGGATATATTTCTTCTCCAAATATTTTATCTAACTTAAATTCAGTTAATGTCAGCATTTTTGCACCTGCTGATGAAATTATTAACATTAACGGCATTAATGTTAATAAAGATTACATTTCCGATAATACAGACTTTACAATTCCGGGTTTACTTAAGTATGAAAATACTTCAACATTATCTGTTAAATACGTAAAATATGATATCGGAAAAATGTATGGAAGTGTTAAGGTAACTGATTCTAATGGTAATGAAATTTCATGCGTGTCTGAAGGGACGGAGGTCCAATATACATGGATGCCTGAAGAATTATGTTCTATTAAAGTATCCGCACCTGAAGATGTAAAATTGTTTATTAATGGTATTTCAGTATCAGAGGATGAATTAACGGTTTCTGATGTACTGTTTAACGAAATTTATGATTACACTTCCGGAAATGAATATAACAATGTAACTCTTAATCTTAGCGGATTTGTCGATGTACCGGCTGTTACTGCAGAGGACAGCTTAGGAAACAGCCTTACACCTATCGTATCTGATGACGGGAGATATACATTCCTACATAAAAACGAGAATGATACACAAACAGAGTTTGAATCTATAGTCAGTGATTTCTTTGCAAAGTATAAAAAATATGCAACTGAGTTTTTTAGTGCTGAAACTCAGGGGTCATTGCTTAACAGATGTCTTAGAAAGTGCAGTCTTTATAATTATTTCTATGAAGCGGAAGATGCATTGTACTGGTCCAGAAGCATAACAACAACTTATAGTGAAGAAAAATTTGATAATTTTTCAATGGTAGGGGGTGACTGCTTTGTATGTTCTTGTGAATATACGATTAATCAGACATCTAAAGGATGGACTGAAGGGGACGAAAAACAAGAAGTTATAGACAGTGCATATGAGTTTGTTTTTGTACATTACGGTGATATGTGGGTTTGCGCCAAAATGGAAGCAGTAAAATAACTTGATATTCGAGAAAAAAGTGCAAAAGGCTTAGATGAGTGTTTTGCACTTTTTTGATGTAATAGTCTTACAATTTTTAAAATAATATTGAAATTATAAAAGAGAATTTTGGGAGATAAATAATGGCAGCTAATATAAAAAGAATTACAGAAAGAATTATATTTTTCTTAATTACAATAATTATTTTTACTGTTTGTTTTGCGTTCTTCCTATCTCTTGATGCTTATGCTGAACAATCGAATCCGAAAAAAGAAGTCAGCTACGTAACAAATCTTTATAATGATAGAAATGGCCTTCCTACAAGTGAGGCCAATGTTGTAATACAGTCTTCAGATGGATATATATGGATTGGAAGTTATGGCGGACTTGTTCGATATGACGGTGAGAATTTTATAAATTACTCAGAAGAGGGTGGATTTCCTTCATCTTCTGTCAGGTCAATTCTCGAATCCAAAGATGGTACTTTATGGATAGGTACGAATGATAAGGGCGTTTTTTCATATAATGGTATTGATTTTACTCAGGTAGAAAATCCGGATAATTTGTTCCTTTGTGTAAGATATCTCTTGGAATTACCCGATGGTAGTATTGCTGTGTGCGGAAATGAAGGCATTGCCTTTATAGAAAATGGAATTCTTCATGCTTTAACCGATGACAGAATTTATGATAAGACGGTTTACTGTGCGGCAATAGATAATTTTGGACGTCTGTGGCTCGATAATGATGATGGAATAACTGTAATTAAAGATAAAGAAATTTTGACATATCTTCCAAGTGAATTTTTCTTTGATGAAGAACAGGAATATGTGTACACCATAGTCTCTGACAGCTTAGGAAATATCTATATTGGTTCAAACAAGACAAGACTTTTAAAAATCTCTCTAAAATCAGAAGAATTTGACTATAATTGCTTTGATATTACAACATACAATTTGAACATAGGAGCTCATAACAATATAAGTGTAGCTGAAGATGGCACTATATGTGTCGGTGGATTGTATGGAGCAGCAATAATAAGTGCAGATGGTTCAATTGAGTCTTTTGATACGTCTCAATATGCCGAAGCAGTTACGTATATGATTAAGGATGATATTGGGTGTTACTGGCTGACATCTTCTAACCTTGGACTAGTAAAGTATACTGCAGGTAGGTTTTATGTTCCTAAAAGCAGTGATGGTAAATTGGAAACTACTGCGGTAAATTCAGTAATTTTTAAAGATAATTATTATTACATCGGGCATGATGATGGCTTGCAGGTTTATGACAATGATTGGAATCCGGTTTCTGAAATACAACAAGGAGATTTGATTGATCTTCTCGCAGGACACAGAGTTCGTCATATTATTACTGACAATCAGAATAATCTGTGGTTTGCAGTTCTCGATATTGGCGTAGTTTGTTATAACACAGAAACAGGCACTATAATACAGTATACAATTGAAGACGGACTTAGTGATGACCAGACCAGGGTAGTTCAGCCTCTTTCAGACGGAAGTATTGCTGCCGGCGGAAGGGAAGGCGTTGATATTATTCAAGACGGCAAAGTTATTAAGCATTATGGTACCGAATGTGGAATGGAAAATACTATTATTCTTTCACTTCTTGAAATGGATGACGGAACATTGCTTGCAGGTACTGACGGAAAAGGAATTTACGCTCTTGAAAATGGTAAAGCTACTCACTATGGATATAACGAAGGGCTTAGTGATGGTGTCGTCTTACGAATGACAGAGGATGATAATGGTTTATTTGTAAGTGCCGGTAGCAATCTCTATTATGGCAATTTACATCAGTTTACAATGCTTGAAAATTTTAATAAGGAATCCGGAAGTATCCTTGATTTGTTTATCAAAGATGATATGCTGTGGATTCTTCAAAACTCGGGTCTATTAAGAATAGACAAAAACAGCCTTTTACAAGGAGAGCAGGCTGCAACTGTTCTTTACACTTTTGAACAAGGACTTTCAGGCTCGCTTGTAGCAAATACCTGGAGCAGTGAACTTGATGATAAACTTTATATTCCTACACGTAATGGTGTTAGTATTTTTGATTTTAATTATACAAATGAGGTATTACCAAAAGGCGTAATTAATTATGCTCGTATAGACGATGAAATTATCTTCAACCCGACAAATATTACCATTCCAAGTAATACACAGCGTATAACAATCAGTTTTGCGGCTTTAAATTATAAAGTGAATGCAGATACCCGTATTGCATATACGATGGAAGGATTTGATTCAGAAGAGTATTTTGTTTCTGATAAGTGCAGTGAATCTGTCAGTTATACTAATCTTCCGGGCGGTGAGTATACTTTTAAATTTCGTGTATATTCTTTGATTAATCCTGAAAATTCAGTTACATATAAGCTGCAGATTAATAAAGATAAAACCTTAACAGAGACGCTTTGGTTCCAATTGCTTATTCTTGCAGCTATAATTGGATTCATTGCTTCAGTTTCATTTTTGATTAATAAAATGCGGCTTTATAAAGCACAGAAGAGTAAAGAACAGTATAAAAGCATTGTTGAGGATGCATTAAAAACGTTTGCAAACACAATAGATGCTAAAGATCCATATACGAACGGACATTCTTATCATGTAGCAATGTATTCAAGAGAACTTGCAAAAAGAATGGGGATGGATGATGAAGCGCAGGAGCAGATTTATTACAAAGCCCTTCTTCATGATATTGGTAAAATTGGAGTACCGGATCATATTCTAAAAAAACCGGGACGCTTAGATGCTGATGAGCGAAAAACAATAGAACAGCATGTAACAATCGGGGCAAAAATCCTTGAAGATTTCAAAGCTCTTAAAGGCATTGCAGATGGCGCAAAATATCATCATGAACGTTTTGACGGTAAGGGCTATGAGAATCATTTGTCTGGAAATGATATACCTCTTGAAGCCAGAATAATTGCTGTTGCAGATACCTACGATGCTATGGCTTCAGACAGATGCTACAGGAAAGCATTATCCAACGAAATAATACGCGAAGAACTTATAAAATCCAGTGGTAATCAGCTTGACCCGGATATAACAAATCTAATGGTTGAAATTATTGATGATGGTCTTGCACCAATAAAAGACAATTAGCACATGATTTCTAAACCTTTTATAAAAAACATCTCACTTTAGTTGGCATGATTTTTTAATTTCTTAAAAAATGACCCTGATAAGTCACAATTTGACTCATCAGGGCATTTTTATTATATTGACATATAGAGTATACAGATATCAGAACGGTCCTCTTTCAAACAACGTGTTATGGAGTAGCTCCGGCAGAGCATAAAGCAGACCACCATATTTTCGTTTTCCTGTGTTGAACACTCTAAATTTTCTGTGTCTAAGGGTGAAAGGTTCCCATGTGGCCTCACCGGTTTTTGTAAATTGTGTTACAGCTTCAATCATCTCACGACTAAGAGCATAGTCATCATCTGTAAAAGGTCTGCTGCTTTTGTCCATACATCCGAAAACATACCATAAATCACAGGCATGAAATGACCGTCCGTTATTACCGGGTGGAATACGGTCAAAATAGTATGCGTAAACGCTCTTGCGATTCCTTTTAGCACTCCAGATAAGGAAATCTCGTGTCATAGTGAACATGATAAGGGGCAATATCATATCCTGTCCGGTTACTCCAACCATAAGAGGAATATCCAGTAGTTTTCCGCTTTTCCTGATTTCGGATCCTTGACATGGAATCATCTCACCGTCAGGGCCGGGCTGGTCAAAATGAAATCCCTTCTGCTGTTTCTTCAGTTTCCACCAGGACTTCCAGAGTTGCTCAGCAGGAACCTTTTTCAGCTCTTGTTCGTTTGAAGCACCTGCTTCCTGCATTACCTTATCCCAGAAGGGCCGGGCCTCCTCGCGGGTATAGCCGTTGCCGAAGGAAGGGAAGAAGCCGGCTCCGCTCATCATAACTGCGCCCTTTACGATTCCCTTGAGACAGTCTGTGTATAAAAGTTCAAAAACGCTCATCGCTCCTGCGGACTGACCGATAAGAGTTATGTTTCCGCCGTCCCCGCCATAATCTCCAATATTGTCACGCACCCATTTTATGGCTGTCAGCTGGTCGTGTAAATGAAGATTGCGCTGGTCATAAAGGGCGAAGACATTTACTCGGTAGGAAATGGATACAAATACAATACCACGTTTGGCGTACTCGTGAGTGACTCCTCCTGGTACGCTGCTCTGCCATCCGGTGAAGAAGCCACCACCGTGAATATACAGCAGAACTGGCAGATTTTCAGCATTTTCCGGCGCAATGATGGTAAGCGTGATAGGGTTTTCACCGTATTTAAATTCGTATCCATCGCGAAATTCTTTATAATAGAAATTATTTTTCTGGTCCAAGTACGTACCAAGTTGAATAGCCTCTACAGCCATTCCCGTTGCATCATATACTCCGTCCCAGCTTGTAACCTGCACCGGTTTTTCAAAGCGTTCAGCAGTAGCATAGGGTATTCCTCTATACATTCTGATGCCATCTTGAACCTCACCAGTTATCTTTCCACAGCGGGTTTCTATTGTAACAGTTTCCATCGGCACTTCTCAGCTCTGTTGCCAGCGGGCTTCCTTCTCGCGCTGCTGAAGCTCAGTTTCCCTTTTGCCGAGAGGATACACAAAGCGAAGTAAGACGAATATTGCAAGGTACAGCAATGCCGGTACCAATACTGACCAAGTATACATTTCGTAAAGAACATCGTTCGTTATATTTGCAGTGTTTAGTACATTTCCTGAGTAGCCTATCTTGAACAGGGCAAGGTTTACGAAGACTGCTGCTACGCAATGGCCAAGCTTTCTCATGAAGGAGAAGAAAGAGTATGCATATGGCTCTTCAACACCGGCAGAAAGATAGACATTGTCTATTGCGTCAGAGGCTATTGACCATGTGAGCAGATAGATGAATGTAGTGCCTATGCCGGAAATAAGGAGCACAAGTATATAGAGCCACACATTGTCGGTGTGCATGAAATACAGAATCAGATTGCCTGCACCAGCAGCAAGAACTCCGTAGGCGCAAAGCTCCCTGCGACCATAACGGTTGCCAAGCTTTGTGGCAAAGAACATCATGACGGCTACCGGCAGATACTGGAATACTGTAGGCAGCATGGTAAGAGAAGGAGCGTCAAAGTAATATTGGAACAAATATGTACTGTAGCTCATAGAAAACTGCTGGGATGCCAGATACAGCATTGCTACACAGGCTGCAGTTACAAATGCACGATTAGTCATCAGAGCCTTCATGCTCTTTAAGAAAATGCCCTTTTCATTTACTTTGCTCGGTTCAACAATACGCTCCTTCGTACCACGGTAGAGCACAATATATGAGAGCATCGAGATAATCGCAATTGCTATAACACCACCGATTATAATGGGATAGCTCATGCGTTTGATCCCGTCAGCGCCGGTTTTATAACAGAAACTGATGAGAATCAGAGCGGGAATAGCACCGAAAACTCCTCCAACTGAGCGAGCAACGGACAGAGAGGCGCGCTCGCTGCTGTCTAATGTTATTGCCTGAGCAAGTGATCCGTACGGCACATTAAGGCAAGTATAAATCATTCCAAAGAGTACATAGGTAACACAAGCATATATGAAATAACCTGTAGTGGAGAGTCCTGGAATCTTTACAAATACAAGCACCGTAATAGCTGCAAGCGGAACAGAGAACCACTTAAACCATCTGCGGTATCTGCCGGTTTTGTCAGGTTGAAGACGGGCAATGATATGACCGCAAATTGTGTCGTTGGCAGCATCCCAGAAACGGGCAAGCACAAATAGCAGCATAATACTGATGACGCCAAGACCTAGTATGTCTGTGTAATATTTCTGCAAAACGGACTGCACAAGACCGAAGGTAACACCACTGGCTACCTCACCCATACCGTAGCAGAATACTTCTTTTCGTCCGATACCGGAGCGTGCGTTTTCTCCCATGTTTTTTACCCCTTTTATATTTATTATGAATTATTAACTAATAATTATCAGCACAGTAAGGCATAAATCAGCATTTCTATGCAGCCATTATCGGATTTTGGAATTATTATTTTGCAATAGATATCGCTTAGATACGTCACAATTGTGAAAATAGCAGTATCATGATGTTTTTGCCATTGATTATTGCGATTTCACATTTCGCAGCTGTATTTAAATGCATACAACATAATTGCGTTAGACAAAAATGGAAAGCAGTTTTGTCTAACGCCAAATTAAATATAAAGCATCACCATTCAGGCCATTTGACACGTTCGCCATCATAACCTTCAGGATAATATTTCGGGTCTTCATAATAGTAGGATTGATTGCTTGGAGACATATAATATCCCATTTCGATAAAAAGCTGTTCATATCTCGGAACTCTTTCGGGATAAACTGTCCATCGCCAATCTCCGAGATCTGAATTAAATGTAGTTGTATTAATCTCTGTGTTTGGCAGCGATTCCTTTAACTCTGCCAATTCATCTGAAGATATATTTGTAAGTCCACCAATCCAAAGTCTTTCAAGATTTGTGAGATTTTTTATAGAATCCCATCCGGTAACATCACCTAAGTTGCAGATATTAAGATGCTCAAGAGAAGTACAGCCTTCTAATGGAGAGAGATCTTTGCAATTTGTATCATTTATCTCAAGGTAATTAAGCTTAGTACAATTCGATATAGGACTTAAATCTTCCCAAGAATTAATACAGATAATTGCAACTTCTAAATCAGGCATATAGTTTAAAAAAGATATATCTGTTATTTCATTGTGTCCGATATCCAGAAATCTGATTTTTGTACAGTACTTAAGGTCTGAAAGTTCATCACCCGTCAAAACCTCAACAGTTGGCTCTGATGCTATAAACCGTTCGCAATCTGTTCTGACACTGTAGTGATCTCCAATCCATATACGCCACTGTATATCCATGTCCGGATACTCTTGGCGAAGCTGTGCCATTACTTCATTGTCAACACCGGTGAAATCCATATCCAAACTTTTTGGATTTCTAAGTACTTTTAATAAAGATATAACTTTTTCTCCATTATCATCCATTGTAACGTGATTAAAATCGAGAACTTCGTCATCTAATGTAACTTCAACACCGAATATATCAAAGGTGTAGTCAAATTTGATATCCGGATAATTGGTTGTTAAATAAAGTACATCTTCGGGGGTAAGGCAGTCAATCCCATTGTCTTTTCCGAGATTTACATATGTTAAATTTTCTAGATTATCTAAAACGTCACATAATTCTTCAAGATCATCATGCTTGACACCCGGTATGTTGGCGTGATCTGTATCTACGCTAAGAGATCTGCCGGTCGGTGTAGTAATACGTTCAGTTTCTTCATCGTCATTATCAATTTCAGAATTTTCGTATGACAATATCTCTTCATCATATAAAGTAATGGCTTCGGCTTTTTTTCCACCACATCCAGAAAGAGACAAGCAAAGACAGATAATAAAAATAATATTCAGTTTACTAAGGTAAGTTTTCATTCTTTCAAATTATATTAAATACTAAACTATATGTCAAATTAGATATTTAGTTAGAAAATTGAAAATTATTGTTGACATAATTAATCCAATAGGTTACAATGCAGTTACAATATATTCAAAATAATAAGAAGGTATTGTTATGATATGTAATTTTTGCGGAAGTACAATTGATGACAATGAATTTGAATGTCCATATTGCGGGCATAAAACAGGTTTAGAGCCACAGGTTGTAACTTATGATTATGACGATGATGACGATGATGATATGGACATGAGAGATGATTACTCAGGTTCTAATTCTGACTATGATGATACGGATGACTATGAAGAGGACAATTATAGTTCCAAATCAAAGCTTAATATGAACTTATTAAAGAAATCTTCTTCGCCTAAAAACCGCTCAAGCTCAAGGTCAAACAATAGATCAGGTTTTGAATCTAATTCAAAGAATCTTGGTCAGCTTCCATTTATTATCGGAATTGGTGTTTGTGCACTTTTGAGTATAATAAATCTTGTTTCGGTTGTTTCCATTAAGAGTTCTATTGAAGACTTAGAACAGAGTATGCTAATGCAGTTTTATCAGCTGCAGAGTCTTAACAGTGAAGTATCAAGTCAGGTATCAGCTCTTGGTGGCGATATTTCCAGTGTTAGTACTGCAGTTACTCAGAGCAATGAGAGCAGAAATATTACAATTACCAGACAGCCTTCGTCAGATGCTGTATATCTTGGAAGGGGAAGCGATGACGATGTCAGCCAGAATAGCCCCATATTCTATGCAGAAGCTGACGGAGCAATTTCGAGTGTTGACTGGCAAATTAAAGTTGGCGATGAGTGGGTAACTATTTCCTGGGATGGGAATTCAAACAACGAGGTTTATGGTCTGCATGTTTATAACGATATTGGACCGTCTCATACAAAATCTCAGCTTTGTTCTCATAATGTAACTCAGGCCGGTTTTGCAACATACAGATGTGTATTTACTGATAGCTACGGCTCGAAATCTACTGATCCTGTTACTTTAAGCGAAAAGTCAAAATAAAAATTTTATAACAATCTTTTTAAGACCATAGCTAATAATTTAGCTATGGTCTTAAATTATAATAAATAAGTTTTAATCAATCTGAAAAATATTGACTTGAATTTAAAATCTGCCTCCGTGCCCTGAATAAGAATGCCCTGAAGAACTTGTATGGAAAGTTGTTCCCCCGTGACTTCCACCTCCTGGTGAGGAAGGAGTTGACCTTGGAATGGGTATTTTTGTTATATTACGGGTTATGAACTTATCATTTTTAATATTAAGTCTGAATTTCTTATAGTCGGCATAGTCTGATGCACCATATTTTGCTTTTACAGTCTGCATTTTCTTTTTTTGTGATCTTAAAGGAATTCCGGCTAAAAGAAGACCGACTCCGGTGCTTCCAAGAACCTTTATAATCAGCATTTTCAGTGCATTAGGAGAATTGTCTATATCATAAGCATTACCTGTACTGAAGTATTGATTATAAAATTCATCGGAAAGCCTTAAATAAGATGCTGCTGATTGATAAAAGTTTCCTTTTGACAGATACGGAACTACCATGTTATCGATATATTCAGAACCATAATCGGTAATAGCTTTGCTGGCAGTTCCACTGTTATAGAAATAATACATACCATCGCGTATAGCCACAAAAAATATAGATAAATTGTCGGAATATGAATTTCTGATTCTTATATCGTCACAATACTGTCCAAGATTATTTGTGCTGACGTGATCTGTAAAGTAAATTACAGTTTCAATTCCGTATTTGCTGCTAAGATTATCTGCATACGATAGTAATTCGGAGTATTCACTGCTGCTTAAAACATTTGCATCATCAATAACCAATGGGGCTTTTGCAAAGGCTGCAGTGTTGATTGAAAGTAAAATAACAATAACTGATAAAACTGATAGTAATTTCTTCATTGTTGGCCCTCCAATTAAAAGAAATTACCGAAAAGGTAACTTATAACGGATAATCCTGCACCGAAAATCAAAGTATATAGGAGCCTGTATTTAAAAGACAGTTTTTTGTCTATCGGCAAATCGCCTACAAACTTACCGGTTTGGCCGTTCATTGCAAAAATGTATCTTTTATTATTCCAGCTGGTACTAAGCATCCAGACCGGAAGAAGAGCATACTTTATTTTCGTATTTGCCATAAAAGCGCTTTGGCTAATTTTGCTTACTGAATCATAACCATTAACAGTCGAATCAAGTTGGTCAGATGCCGATGCAAATACGCGCTGACGAATTCTGTCTATGGTTTCATCTGACTTTACATCGTATTTATCAGCAAAATATCCGGATAAATAAGCGGTTTTAAAAGGTATAAGCTGAGAATAGTCAAAGGGTTCGATAGACTCCATCATGTTGTTATCCATTTTTTCCGAACCATCCACAGGAACGCGCTCAAAACTTAATATACCTGCGCGAGAACCGTTATATATATTTGTTTCTGTATATTGAAATCTGCTGTCAGACCATAATCTTGTGTTTTTCATTTCATAGGCAGCAGATACATTGACATCAGTATCAAAAAGCCAAAAAGGAACATATATGCCTTTGATTTCATCAAGGTGGTTCTCTTGGCTGAAAACCTTAGGAAGCAGTTTTTTGTCCTTAAAATGTTCCGCTAAAGCTTTTTTGGCGGATTCTTTATCCAATTGAAACGGAATAACATAGTCAGGTTTAAGTTCGCCTGATAAACGATCAGTTAGTATAACCGGATTATCGCAGTACGGACAATGAAGCGAAACCGCATTGTCATCTGCAATAATTTCAGCACCGCACGAATCACAACGATAAAGACCATATCCCTCATCGGATTTCCAGTTAAGAGACTCATCTTTGAAATCAAAGTCCTTAATGCTGAATTCGGAGTCGCAATACGGACAGCGCATACTTTGCGTGCTGCTGTTAAATTCAATAATTCCGCCACAATTAGGGCATTTATATTCAATAACGTTATTCATGTGTTCATTATATTACGATTGAAGTTTACCTGCAATTATTTTATAATTAGTAAAAGTTTATTAGAAAGAGGTATTTACCATGGGATTGATTTTAACTTCTGTTGCTTCTGCAACTGGTGTAATTGCCGATCAGTGGAAAGAATATTTTTATTGTGAATCTTTAAATTCCGATATTCTTGCAGTTAAAGGCAAGAAAAGAACTTCCGGTCGTTCAGCCAACTTCGGAGATGATAACATTATATCTAATGGCTCTGTTATTGCGATTGCAGATGGTCAGTGTATGATGATTGTAGAACAGGGTAAAGTTGTTGACGTATGTTCAGAACCCGGAGAATATGTCTATGATATGTCATCTGAACCGTCAGTTTTTATAGGTAATCTTGCAGAAAATGTAATGAATATTTTCGAAAATATTGCCAAACGCTTTACATTTGGCGGACAGGCACCTAATGATCAGAGAGTTTATTTCTTTAATATAAAAGAGATTTCCGGAAATAAATATGGAACGCCCAATGCTGTACCTTTCAGAGTAGTTGATGCAAACTGCAATCTTGATATAGATATTGGAATGAGATGTTTTGGAGAATACAGCTATAAGATTACAAATCCTTTGCTTTTCTATACCAATGTCTGTGGTAATTTCAAATCAGTTTATAACCGTTCTGAGTTAGAATCACAGCTGAAAACTGAACTGCTTACTGCACTTCAGCCGGCTTTTGCAAAGATATCTGCTATGGGTGTACGTTACAGTGAAATTCCGGGTCATACTATGGAACTTGCAGATGCTCTTAATGAAACACTAAGCAAGAAATGGAAAGATTTAAGAGGCATTGAAATTGTTTCTATCGGAATATCCAGTATTACAGCCGATGAAGAAACAGAGAAAATGATTAGAGAACTGCAGAGAAATGCAGCTTTTAAAGATCCTGCTATGGCTGCAGCAAATCTTGCAGGTGCTCAGGCTCAGGCTATGACAGATGCTGCAAAGAATCCGGGAGGCGCAGCTCAGGCATTTATCGGGATGAATATGGCTCAAAATGCCGGCGGTATTAATGTTAATGATTTGTATGCAATGTCCGGTACATCCTCAGCAAAAGTATGGTACTGCCCTGAGTGTGGCAAAAAATGCAGCGGGAAATTCTGCCCTGAATGCGGCACAAAAAAACCGGAGGATTAATGTTCGGGATATCTGTTTCGGATGCAGCGAAAATATGCAATGGCACACTTAGCTCATCTTTAAATTCTGATAGGGAAATAAAGCGTATAGTATATGACAGCAGATCGGTATCCGATGGCGATTTATTCGTTGCCTATAAAGGGGCCTCTGTTGATGGTCATAATTTTATAAAAAAAGCTTTTGAAAATGGTGCACTGACCGCATTGGCAGAGTATGTACCGGATGGTCTTGATAATTATCCGATTATTGTTGTTGAAGATGTTCAAAAGGCTTTAGAGGCTATTACTGCTGCATTTAGACTTTGCATTGACTGTCCTATAATTGGAGTTACAGGCTCAGTAGGCAAGACAACAACAAAGGAAATGATAGCATCAATTCTTTCCCAGTACTGCAAAGTCCACAAAACTGATGGAAATCATAATAATCTTATTGGCGTACCCTGTTCAATGTCAGGTATTGATCAAGATGATGATGTTGCAGTTATTGAGATGGGTATAAGTATTCCGGGCGAAATGGACAGACTCGGAGCTATGGTAAGACCTGGTATTATGGTCTATACAAATATCGGGCATACTCATCTTGAATTTTTGAAAAATCTTGATGGTGTTTTCAATGAGAAAATATCCGCGTTAAAGTATATGCATGATGACAGTACTGTTATTTTTAACGGGGATGATGAATATTTTAAATCATATAATTGTTCACAGAGAAAAATTCTTTACGGCAAGGGCGAAAACTGTGATGTAAGAGCTGTTAATATTACAGATGATGAAAATATTCATGTTTCGTTTAATATAATCTATAAAGACAGAAAAATTCATGTTAAGCTGCCTGTATTTGGTCATCAGATGGTATATGCTGCTCTCGCCGGCGCAGCTGTCGGATTTGTTCTCGGCTTGAGCGATGAAGATATTATTAATGGTATTGCATCGTTTGAAATTGTTGGAAGACGATTATCCGTTGTTGATACAGGATATATAACTTTGATAGATGACTGCTATAATTCAAATCTTGATTCGTGCAAGGCATCAATAGAATCTTTCACTAATATACCGGGCCATCATGTTGCAATTATCGGAGATTTCCTTGAACAGGGAGATAATTCAATTGCGCAGCATTTGGAAATAGGAAAATTTGCAAAAGACCAGAATGTAGACCTTGTTATAGGTGTTGGTCAATTCGGAGAGTATACCTCAGATATTCATTATGGCAAAAATACTGAACTTATACCGGATTTGAATAAGTATATTAAAAAAGGTGATATTGTCCTTGTCAAAGGTTCACTCGGTGTGCATTTGGACATAGTTTCAGATGAATTAAAAAAGCTTTGCTGAAGTTTAATATAAAAAACAGGCGCAGGTTTAATCCTGCGCCTGTTTTATGCTTAAACATGAGGTTATTTATCAGTAAGTTACCATATGTGTTGCAAGGTATACCTCATTTGATGATTTGTGGAAAACAAGTTTCATGTTATTTGTAAATTCTGTTTTAGATCTGTCCTGACCGGTGGTAATATAACAGAATTCTATATCGGATACATAGTTGCTGTTGCCTATATTGATTATTTGATTGACATTGATATATTGCAATTCGTCGCCAAGAGAACTGTTAAAGCCATTGCTCTTTTTGGCATCTCTAAGCAAGTCTTCAAGTACACTGTCAGACGAGACATACTGTATTACGTTGTTGTAATTAATATCGGTATTTCTGTCTGCATTAGAAAGAAACTTCACATAAGCTTTTACAAAATTTTCAGATACAAGTTTAACATCATTTTTTTCGCTGTCAGTGCAATTGTCACAGTAGTAATTTTCGTTTAAATTTTCTTCTAGAACAGTATTGCCTTTATTATCTTTAGCATAAACTTCCGCGTCATCTAAAAGCCCAGTGATGTAATATGTCTGAAGGTAGGGGAGATTTAATTCTTTATAATCGTAAAGACCCGAAAGATATTGATATTCAGTCTTTGAATCTGTTATATAAGAACTGTCAAGTTCAGAACCATTGCAAAAAACAGAGTATCCTTCGGGTACAGTTACGGTTAAATCGTGACCGAGTTCTGTTATAAGAAGATCTTCTTCTGTGACAGCCCATTTTTTGAAATTAAATCCACAACTTTGGCCCGGAGTAAGAACGATTTTTTCGACATAACTTTCCCCATCATGAAGGTAATACACTTTTTTCTCTGTATTTGATTCTCGTGAATAACTAACAGCTTTGGCGTTTCTGATGCTCTCGGTAAGATTTGAAATTAATGTACTCTCATCATTTGTTTTCAGATTTTCCAAAAGCGGACGGGCAAGTTCACTTACTTTTTCACTGCTTATATTTTCCAAATATTCATTTACGGAATATATTGGCTGAGATTGTTCGTATGAATGAAGGAAAAGAGTAAGAATGAGCCATACAGTTACTGTTACAGCAAGAAGAATAATAATATAAATCAATAAGCCTGTACCAAATGAAGAAGATTTTTTAGTTTTATTTCGCATCAGGTCTCATCTCCTTAATTACATTGGTACTTGAATCACCTTCGGGAAGAACAACCCAGGCATTAGGACAAGGACGGGCACCAAGAACGGCTGCTTTATTGTTAAGACGTTCTCCGTTAAAATACATAGCGGTTGAAGATCCGCCATCCATATTTCCGGCGTTTACAGCTCCGTAATCAAGCATAACATTTGCAAGGTCTGAATACTGCGCACCAAGAGAATCAACATGACGACCATCTATGACAAGAAGCAGAATTGAACCATCTTCTTTTTGCCCGATTGCAGTTCTGGGATTTAATCCGCTCCAGTCAGAAATTAAGTTATCTACAATTTTACCGTCTTTTACAAGTATTGGTCCATAAGCACAGCCAAACATAATGTTGGCATCTTCAATTTCTGCTGAAGTCTGACAGTCAACATGCAGAACACCTTTGTCATCAATTCCTACAAAACCGTTTTTAGTACCATAGTAATTTGAAAAGAAATCACCACAATAAACAACAAGGGAATCTGACTCTGCACCATTGCCCTGACCGTTTTCATCAGCAAATCCGCCACCGTTAATTCCTGCTATTGCTTCGTACATTTCACAGTATTCGTCAACATAGTGAGATTTATACCCATAATGGTCTTCATCTATTGCAAGCATGACACGCATAGGATCTTTAACAATCATCATATATCCGGAAAACGTGTTACCGACAACTTTTTCAACAATAATACCGTCATTATCAGTATCTTTTGTTACCCATATATCTTCAGATTCGGAACTTTCTTCGCTTCCGACAAGTTCTAGCAATGAACGCTCTATTTCAGCATCATAATTTGATGTGGTTTGAGAAAGAATAGCTGTGGTTTCATTTTCGGGAAGGAAAATACCTGCCACAAATTTAAGGGCACTTGTTTCATTGACAGAACGAACAAAAAGCTCTTTTGCAGCCTTTGAAGGACCTTGTTCCATAATGAAAATTACACCAAGCAGCAAAACGGCAACTAGAATTATGGTTATTAATAATGTTAGAAAAATTCTGCCAAGTACTTTCCCTAAAGATAATTTACTTTTCTTTTTAGATTGAACCGTAGACATTTAAACCTCTATAAAAACAATTTAGCTATAATTAGAAATAAAAGACCCGGTATTCCAAATATACCTGATATAATACAGTTAATAAATGATGTCTCTATATAGAAACTGAAAAAAGAACCGAAAATGTTAAAAATAAAAAGCATTACAAGTCCGCAAAGAGCATTGATAAGCAATTTAAATATTAGCTTAATCGGAGCCAAGAAAATCTTAATAGATAGAAAAATTATTAAGAGAATTATTAAAATTTTTATAAGATTATTCATGTTTTAGTATTATAATCATAAAATGTTATCTTGACAATAAAAATGTCTGTGATAAAATAATCAAGCACTTCGGGGTGTAGCGCAGTTGGTAGCGTGCTTGGTTCGGGACCAAGAGGCCGGGAGTTCAAGTCTCCCCACTCCGAC